>Ga0315282_10001335_pt1 | contig 46669 bp, 31 predicted proteins | sample YL17G07_20_MG_FD_203693 | JGI IMG/M metagenome (GOLD analysis project Ga0315282, IMG submission 203693) | Sediment microbial communities from Yellowstone Lake, YNP, Wyoming, USA - YL17G07_20 | ecosystem: Environmental > Aquatic > Freshwater > Lake > Sediment | place: USA: Wyoming | collected...
GCCTTTGGCGCACGAGTCCGAAAGGCTTGCAGAGCAATACGGCGTTGACCGGCGCGAGATCCGGAAGATCCTTGACCGTGTTCTCGATTGGGAATCCACGTATCCGTATCTGGGTCTCGACAGTGATCTGGACAAGATCCCCTACGATCATGAATGGCGAGAGGTCACATACAACCTGAACTTCGAGCAGGCCCTCAAGGCATTGGGATGGGAGCGGGCTGCCGTGCTATACCAAGCAAGAAGGCTTGAAGACCTGGCGGCAAGGGAATCGTTCGTGCGGTACCTCAACCACTTCGACACCCCACTCTACTCTCACGAAGAATTGGAAGCGCTCAGCGATTCGTTCGTCACCTACCTGGAGCACAGCAGGGCGGCCCTCCTCAGATCCGGATACCCCGAGACCGATTTTCGAGGCTCATTCTGGCTGGCTCAACGTCTGAGTAGGCTGTATCACACGAAACAGCCTCTTGCCGTGGATCCGGCGGCCCTGAGCCGGGGAGAGTTCCGGTATTTCTTTGCGGAACGAACCGGCAGGCAGTGGACAGTCATCCCCACGGGCGCAAGGCCCGTTGCATGCACGCTATCGATGGAGGCCCATCTTGCTGATGAATACATCTATCTCAGCAATGGAGACGAGGCCCGCGTTGTCCGATTTGACGAGTCCGGCGATGAGGACTGGTTCAGTGAGGCGGATCGGATCGGCCTAGAGTTACTGAAACAAAAGCTGCTGAAGATCAAGATTCGCGTCGTGCGCGAATTGCAGGACGCAGTGCGCGACCGGGATAGGCGGACTCTTCTGGACCGCGTGCTCGAGGCGCTGACTGGCAGGGTCACGGGACTGGGTGCTGACGAAATCGATTTTCTCCTCGAAGCAGATGCCAAGTATGCCGGGTTTGGCTATCCCTATACACCAGTGGATCCGGCTGAGTCTAGCGGACAGCAGGATGTTAGCGTGGGATTCGCGCTGCCTCCCGGAGGGCTTACGGACCTGCTCATGGTGGCGGGCCACTTCGAGAAGGAGATCAGCATAGGTACCTATACACAGACGTGGGAGCGACTTCGGCCAAGCTTCCCGGATGCACCGACCAGAACCCCGCGCATGGGCAGGAACTACTACGAGTTACTTCGTGATATTCCCCAGCACCACATTGATGGCACTTTTGATGAGTTCTTGCAGCGGGAGTCTGCCGAGAAGGATTTCTGGAAGGACTTCGCGCAACGCGTTCAACAAGCGCTGGCCACTCAACGGCAAATCGCGCTACGAGTTAACGAATTCCAAGCCATGCTAACGGCGGCAGCGAGAACAGGGGAACTGCCGCTGATCAACTACGGACTGCAGGTCGCGACCCCTAACGCTATGGAGCCAGAGCCGCTCAAACATTCCCCTGATTTCAGGTCAGTGACATTCGAAGGTGTTGCATACACCTTGACCATCAAGCAGGCAGTTGTCATTCGCATACTCTATGAAGCCTGGGAAAGCGGAGTTGGCGGGCTGTCCCTGGCTGAGATCCAGGTCCGCTCAGGGACGGTCGCTCTGGAAAAGCATCCTGACCCAGACGGTGGGATTGAGGCACTTAGCAAGGGTGCCCTCCTTGATCTGGAGAACAAGCGCGATCAGTACCTCATAAGCCAGAAGATCACGGACCTATTCCGCACGGATGACCCTGAGGGACGTAGAAACCTGATACGCATCAACAAAGGTGTCTACAGCCTGGCCGTCCCAGCCCGAAGGCAGATGCCGGCCACGACGAGAGACACCGCCAATTCTGATCAGGCTGAAGCCTGACGCTTACGTGTAGGCCGCGAATGCATGGGGATTGTGCGCGGCACGCGATTGCTCCTTACTGTCAGTGCGCTGCTACGGCATGGGTGTCGTCCCGGTCTCAATGTCGCCGTAGCATACCACCTGAAGTCCGGGACAGCATCCCAACCTTCGTGCTTCTCGTACATGAAGTCTCATCGGCGACTACCACTCCGGAATTGCCCCGCTGTAAGACGAGTTCGCCGCTCATGTTGTGAGCGTCTGCAATTCGCAGAGAACACGTCTCGGTTGCCCCGCGCTGCATCTGTCTCACTTCTGCTGTAGAACGGATTGTTCCGCGTTCTAGGACTCGCTTCGCAAAACACGGCATTCAAGCAGCTGAGTCGTCGGAGCATTTCCTCTTGCCCCAGGCGAATCCAAGCCCGCAGACGCATTGTTCTCCGCCGTTGTGTGCGCTGGCTCGGCTCGCGTCCCAAGAACGTCCGGATTGCGTCTCTGCTGCGCCAACGCAAGGGCGGGAACAAAGTAGACTGAAACTAGAGACGGTGCCATTCGCGCACCACAACTCACTATTCAAGGAGGCAAATGCCACGACTGAATTCACCGTCGAAGAAAACCGTCTCGAACTTCACAACCGACTGCCGACATTTCCCGGCGGTCAGCCCACAGCGATGGGCTACATACGAGTTAGCACGCAGGATCAGCTCGATCAGATCGGATGCGAGACTCTTCGTGCAGCATCTGTAGCTGTCCGGATGTTGCACCATTCGAGAGATGGGTTGCACGGTTCTCGTGCCGACAAATCCATTATGGAGGACAAAATATGAACAGCGAAATAACGATGGATCAAAACTATCTGGCTCTCTATGAGTCAGAACTCAAGGGCAGTAGCCTGATATCCGTCGTCGCGTATCTCAGGGTGGCTTCTTACACCCAAGGTGATGATAGCCCATTGGAATCTGGGGTGCAGGCCAGCGCGATTCGTCGACTATGTGAGGAGAAGTTCCCAGAGGGTTGCAGGATCATCTGGGTAACGGACAAAGGGGCCTCGGGCAACACGCCGTGGCAGCGGGCGGGGCATGAGCACAGCCAGTACCGCCCCGGGCTTACGTTAGTAACACAGCTCATCGAACGCGGCTACGTCCGTTACGTTTGCGTCGAGAGGTTGCACAGACTTACACGGTCGCCGAAGCTGTGGCTCGAGTTCAAAGAGAAGTACCTCGACCGTTACGATGTGCAACTTCTGTCGGCCACGGAGCCAATTGAGGCCGCGAAAGGTGTGGACCAAGGGTGGTTCACGGCGTCGGTCTCAGATGGTGGCAGCCGTCTCTGTGGTCGGCGTAGCCGGGTGTTCAACGGCGGCGCGCGGGCCAAAAGTGGCTATACGTCTGGCCTGCGCCTTCCGAAGGCATCACTTCTCTACAGGATGCGTGCTCGGGTGAGGCGGATCAGGCGAGGATCGCGTGCGACCTGACAGCTATCCTGGTGTGTTCCAGTGCAGCCGGGGCGTGGTACGGTCCGCGTCCCGGCTGCGCAAGGTCGGCATCGAGCATGAACAGAGCTTCAGGAGGCAAGATCGGGAATGACTACGAGCAGAACCCAACGTCGTATCAGTGTTCTGGATGGCTTTGAGCTGGCGGATATCGAAGCCCAGGCCGCCCAGCTCGCCACTGCCCACGACTTGGACGAACAACGAGTCCAAGAGACGCTCGAGCGGATCGCGGAGCGGCGGTTCGAGCACGACGACTCTGAGAAGTGCCCATATGATCTGAGATGGCGCCCGTCCCTTCGCGATCTGGATCTGGAGAAGGCTTTGCATCATCTGGCGCCCGAAGAGGCTCTATCGCTCTTCGAGCCTGAGCACCTGAATCGCACTGCCCGGCGGGTTCTGTTCGTCTCGTATCTCAATCACCCCGACACTCCCCTCTACTCGCTGCACGAGTTGGCCGAGCTCGCGGAGATGCTCGCGGATCACCTGAAGAAGAATCGGGATGCCCTCGTCGAGACCGGTTTTCTCGACAGGCCTTTTCGACACTCGCGCTGGCTTTCAGACCGGCTTGGCCAGATGTACTACATCAGGTGCCCAATCGGGGTGGATCCTTCCGCCACCGGACGGGATGAGCCGGGATACGTGTTTGCGGTACCCACAGACCGAAGCTGGGAGGAGATCCCTGGCCGAGCCCGGCAGATCCGATGCATCGTTCCCCTGGTGGCGTATCTCCACGGCAACAGGGTGTATCTGGAGACAGAGCAGGTATACAAGGTAGTCGCTTGCGAGGACGCGCCCGACCTGCGTGACTTGGCGCAAGCCGGCGAGCTTGAGCTCACCGCGGGTGACCTGCACAACCTGGTGTCAAAGAGGGGCAAGCTGCTCGACACCAAGATAAGGATCCTTGACCTGCTTGCCTCGGCTGCTCGCAGAAGGAGTGCCGAGAGGCTCTGGGAAGACTGCCTGGAGGTTCTGACCTCTGCTCTGGACGCCGAGGATGTGGAGTCGATGCTGCGAGTCGATGAGGTCTATACCGGCTACAACTTCATCAAGGGCAGCGTCTGTGGCGAAGACGCGTTCACCACTCTTCCGCCAGGTGGCATCGCCGACATGCTGGCGACCATAGGGCACTATGAGAAGGAGCTCACCATTGGAACCTATGCCCAAGTCCACAGCCGACTCAAGGACATTGTCGGCCCCGACCTGAGCTGTCTACGACGTCTGACCGTGGCCAACTACTACGAAGCGATAGGCATCGGCAAGGCGTCTGCGGTCAAAGATGCCTACAACTGCTTCCGGTCCCTGGAGAAGGAAGAGATGGGCTTCTGGACCGACTACAGGGACAGGGTCAACGACGCCGTCCAGGGCGAGTTCCGGGTGAAGTTCGTGCCTCCCTCGATGCCAATCAGGCGAAGGGACCTGCCGAAGGTCCAACTGAAGTGGGATTCCATCTGCCAGGCGATAGAGAGCAATCTGGACTCCATGGGCAACTGCCCTGACATCACCACCACGTTGGTGACCCACAAGGGGATCAGAGAGGCTGACCACATCTTCAGACAGGTCGGGGAGAAGTGGCAGGTCAGGTTCGACGGTGTGACATACTTCCTGAACGACCGGATCGGCATGCGCTACCTCAGGTCCCTTCTCGCGAAGCCATACGAACCTATAGGCCTGCACGACCTCCTGCGAATGGGGTGCCCATCTTTTGAGTCAATCCGCGACGAGGCCGTCGAGCGGATAACCCCCGACGAGTTCGTCGAGGAGGGCTTGAGTGCCCACCAACTTGGGCGTACGCTCGTGGACAAGGACGACTACGGGACGGTCGGGAATCTCCGCGGATGGAAACGTGCGCTCGAAAAGCAGCTGGACGACGCCAGGTTGGCGGGCAACTTCGAGGAAGTGGAGTCCTGCGAGGCAGACCTTCGGGCTGCCAAGCGGGCTATATCCGCCATCGTGGACAGGCATGGCAACCTGCGCTCCGAAACAGACTCAAGGAAGATAATAAGGGACGCCCTCAGCAAGGGCATCAGAGATGCACTATCCGCCATGGAGAAGCTCCATCCGAGCCTCTACAGGCACCTCAAGGAGCACGTCACGCTCCGAGGGGGAGAGTACACGTATGTACCGGGCCAACCGACCGAATGGGATACCGGCGCGTAGTCGCCGCAGGATCGCCTCTGCTGCGTAGGCGTTTCTCCTCTCGGTCATCATCACGATCCCCGAGCGGCCGCCATCGACGCGACAGCAATCTCCACCCCTGAGAGATCACCTGCACTCTCGTGACCCGCATTCTCCCCTTGTATCAGGTCCACCCACGTCCCGTCCGGAGAGCGTAACTTTTTCTACGTTTTTTTGCTGCGACCTCATTTGTCGCTCCTGCGACCTCCGCTGTCGCGCGTGGGTTTGTGGACGCGCCTGGCTCCAACGCCCAGGCCGCCCCAAATCCGACAGCACGAGGAGAAGAAGATGAGCAGTAGCAGAGTTTCAGCAACAGACCAGCAGAGGCCGGCGCCAGACGAGAGGCCGAAAGCGGCGGCGAGCACTCCGGCACGCGCCGCGGGATCCGCGGCGAAGCCATCAGCCATCGGCCAATTGGGTCCGGAGGTCGAGAGCCGGCGCAAGGCAGCGGCGCGGATCCTGGCGACAGGCGCCATACGAGTCGCAGCGGCGGAGTTGGCGGCCAAAAGCGCGGTGTCGGAGACCCCGCGCCAACTCGATGAGGTCGGCGCGCCGACATTCCAGCACGATTGCGATATCGATTGCGAGGATGAGAGCACGGGGTCATGATCCGCAACGGGCGGAGGTGTCTGAGGTGTGGGTTTCGCCCCCAATAACGACATTTCCGCCCGGAGCCCGGACTGCGGCCGGGTCACACACACTTTTTCGTGCAGTCTGCTGGCGTCGGAGGTGAGTCCGGCAGCGGCGCGATACTATGTGCTTCCAGCAGGTGTCGCAATATGGGTCAGCGCCCAGTGTTTGGTAGTCTGGCGAGACAGCACACTTTTTCACCTCCGGGCGATTTCTGAGACGAGGAGACATTCATAATGGCTGAACACATCGTAAACGACAACGAGCTTGCTCTTGCGGGCGAGCTTGCCATATTCAAGAACAACAGACCGACCGTCCTCGGCTACAGCAGGGTCTCTACCGACGAGCAGCGTGACCATGGCCATTCTCTCAAGACACAGCCTGAACTGGTCCGAAAGGCGTGTGACGCCAAGTTCGGTCCGGGTCAGTATAACCTGTATCTGGTGGCCGACGAAGGGATCAGCGGACGGTATGGGACGTATCGTCCCGGAGTGAAGAGAGGTCGATGGCGGCCCGGCCTGACTCTGGCTGCCCAGATGGCGGAACGGGGCCTTATCCAGTATGTCGCTGCCTCGCGCTGCGACAGGATATCCCGCAAACAGAGAATCTGGCTCGAGTTCTACGAAGACTACCTCGAATGCAATAGCATCGGGTTCTTCAGTGCCACCGAGGCCATAGACTGTGACAACACTCCATCGGGCAAGTTCCTTCGAAACGTGATATTCCTGCTCGCAGAGGTCGACCGGGACAAGATAATCGAGGTAACTACACACGGTATGTCGGCCAGGCGGCGGGAGGGCTATACGGTAGGCAGTCCTCCATATGGCTGGAGACTGCAGGACAGGCGGGCCCTGCCCAAGGGGCTGAGGCCGGGCATAGTGCAAGTGCCTGAAGAGGCCGACGTGGTCAGGAGAATAGCGGAATGGTATCTGGCCGGCAAGACCCGCTATTGGATGGCTCAGGAGCTGAACAGGCAGGGCGTAAGGACCAAGACAGGCAAGCTCTGGAACGAAATGAGCATAAAGAGTGTGCTCCTGAACCACGTCCATGCAGGCTTCGTGAAAGACGAGAACGGCAATGAGGTGCCTGGGGCGCACGCAGAGAGCCGAATCATCGAGGAGTCGACCTACTGGGCGATCAAGGAGAGGTGGAAGACTCAGTCCAGGGTTACATCGAGCACCAAGACTTCGACCAACCACATATTCGGCGAGCTGACCCAATGCGCCGTCTGTGGACAGCGCATGTACCTGTCCACCAACCCTGGAGAACACAGCCGATACACATGTCTGGGAAGGAATCCTGAGCACCCCCATCCGTCATACAGCGCGAGGGTCGATCTGGTCGAAACAGGGATTGTGGATTGCCTCAGGAGAATCGCCGCGCGGCGGGAGTTCCTCGACCTTGCGAACGAGGAGGTGAGCAGGCTGGTCGACGAGGAGGGCAGCAGTCTGAAGATGCGCGAGAAGAATCTGCTGTCGGAGCTCGAGGCGAAGAACAGCGAGATTCTGAACTGGTGCAGGCTCTTCAACGACGGCCAGACCGACAGGACTACCTACGAGCGCTACAAGTCCAAGCTCGAGGAGGACGAAGCGGAGCTGTCCACCCAGCTTGCCGACGTTCAGGAGCAGATGAAGCATCGGAAAGCACGCGAGGACATTCTGGTGCGGGGTGCTCAGATGCTGAGCCGCTTCTCCCAGGTATGGGACAGCCTGGAGCTCAGCGAGAAGCGCGCCTTCGCTTCATATGTTATCGATGGACCGATAACCTTCAGGCCGCTTCCGAACAGGGTGGAAGTCACTCTCAAACCGATACCGTCGGATGAGGCGCAGTCGTTCATAGTCTACCGGCGCGGGCGGGGCGGGAGAGGCTCGGTCGGCCTGGAATCCCTCTCTCTATCCGAGCTGACCACCGCATACTACTTCCTCCAGGGGCTGGACGAGAACGGGATATCGAAGGCAAGGGACATATCGATAGACGCGATTCGCGGGTACCGCGCCAGCCTCATCAAGCGCGCGGAGGCCGGAAGTCTTGAGGAGGCGCTCCAGCGCGTGGCTCCGATGGTGGCCGAGCGCGAGTCCGAGCTGCTCATCGGCAAACGATGGAACAGCAGACATTTCAGGCGGGAGTTCACCGAGATGCATAAACAGATCCTGGAGCTCAAGGCCAGGGGACTGACGAACAGAGAGGTGGCAAAGAAACTGGGCACTTCTCCGGAGTCTATCGCCAGTGTCATACGGCGGATATTCTGGAAGCTCGATGTGAACAGCATGAAAGATGCCGTGGCCGCCGCGCGCGAGATCCATATCATCCCCGGGCCGACCATCTGGAGCGAGAAGCCGACCCAAAAGCAAATGGATGTCCTCGTGCTGCTCGATAGGGGGCTGAGCCAGCCGGAGATAGCTAAGGCACTCGGAATCAAGCTCTGTGCGGTCAAGGAGCGCGTCCGCTGCATGTTCGACAAGTTCGGCCCACGGACTGTGAACGAACTGCTCAAGCTCGCCGGAGAGAAAGGGTGGATAGGTTGATGGACGAGATATGGGCGGACCATAACGATATCACGATGCTTGAACGCGAGCTTGCTGCCGCCCCCGGGTGCGGCCCGGACGCGGTGCGCGTGGCAATCTACCTCCGCTGCAGCACGCCGCAGCAGGCGGACACGGGACATACGTTGGAAATGCAGCCGGTATACGTCAGGCGAGCGTGCCGGGAGAAGTTCGGAGACCGGTGCCGGCTCATATATGTGACCGATGGCGGCTTGAGCGGCGCGCTCACCTTCAACCGGCAGGGCACGGATAACCGGAAGACCAGGTCGGCTCTTACCCTGCTTACGCAGATGATGGAGCGCAGGCTCATCGACTATGTCGCCGTATATGCCTGTGACAGGCTGTTCAGAAACCAGAGGGAGTGGCTCGTCTTCAAGGAGGACTACCTCGACCGATATGGCGTCGAGTTCTTCAGCTTCACCGAGCCCGGCGCCAACACCAAGACGGCCTCAGGCAAGATGGTACTCGGGCTCATGATGGGGATCGCCGAACACAAGCGGGAACAGATATCCGAGATTGTCTTTCGCTCGCTGTCGGCGAGGCGCGACGATGGATACCTTGTCGGCCCGCCAGGCTACGGGTGGCGGAGGCAAAACAGGCTCTGCCTTCCCGAGGGACAACGGGTTGGAATAGAGCCTGTGGAGGAGCAGCTCAAGGTCCTTCTGAGGATGATCGGCTGGTTACGCTCCGGCAGGAGGGGACTGTGGATCGCACAGGAGCTGACAAGGCAGGGCATTGCAGCTCCCGGGGGCGGTAGGGTCTGGCATTCGAATACGGTCCGGAACGTAATGCTCAACCACCAGCACTGCGGGATGGTCAAGGACTCGAACGGCAAGCTCATCCGGGGAGCACATTGGCCTGCGCGCATTATCGAGCTGGAGGAGCACGAGGAGCTGAAGGAGCTCTGGAAGACGAGAACCGCGTCATACGCCAGGCCGCATTGCGCGGAGCGGCATTTCCTGGACGCATCGATGTGGTGCTCGATGTGCGGCGAGAAGATGCTGGTGAGGGTGAACCCGGACTCCTCGAGAAGCTACGTCTGCCGCGGGTCGGACCCAGAGAAGGGCCACGACACCTACGGCATCCGCATCGATGTTCTCGAAGAGATTGTGGTTGGCGCGGTCGAGAAGCTCTGTGCGAGCAGGGCTTTTCGAAAAGCGACTGTCGAAGAGATCCGGTGTCTATTCGACCAGCAGACCGACGGGCTCAGGACCATAGAAAGGCGGCTCAAGAGGCAGATGGAACGCAAGGATGATGTCCTGTTGGCCGTTGCTGGCATGTTGAACCGTGGAGAGATCGCAAAGCGAGAATACGACTCACGGACGAGCATGCTGCGCCAAGAGATAGCCGCTCTCGCAGCCAAGGTGACAGACGTGCAGAAGCGGATTAGGCGGCGAAAGGCAGGCAGAAAGCAGATAGAGCATGCGGCCGCGATGCTCAAGCGGTTCCGTAAGTTGTGGCACGATCTGAGCGCAGAGGAGAAGGCCGACCTCTCGTCGTTTGTCGTGGAGGACTTGTCATTCGAGCCCGAGGGGACGTGCGTCAGAGTGCGTCTGAAGCTGATCTTGTCCGAGGAGCGGACTGTCAGGATGTTCAGGTATGGCACGGGCTGTGTAAACGATCCAGGGATCGATGCAGCGACCTCCGCGGAACTCAGGCTCGCACACTATGTGCTTCAGGGCTATGAATGGGCTGAGATTGAGCGAGCGATGGACCTGCACCACGAGGTAGCTCTGAGATACAGGCGGCGGGTGATGCGCCGCACCAAGGCCAGGAGCCTTGAGGAAGCGGCCCAGATCCTCGCTCCAGTTGTCGCGAAGAATAAGGGCAAGCTGGTCCCACGACGCCGGGGAAGAAAGCGCGATGAGAGAATCACGTCCACGGAGATACGGATGCTTGAGCTTGCCGAAAATGGACTTACTCACCGGGATGTTGCAGTGGAGATGGGAGTGGATCAAACGCGAGAACTCCACATGCGGGAGGCCCTCTATCGCAAGCTCGGTGTAACGAACCTGAAAGACGCGCTGGCGACGTGCAGAGAAAGGGGACTCATAACCTGGTCTCCGCTCGTCGACGAGCCCCCGACCAAGGACGAGATCCAGATTCTGGCGCTGCTTGCTCAAGGCCTGAACCAAAGAGCATCTGCATGTGCATTGGGTCTGACGCGGACGGATTACAGAGAACGCCTGGCACGTATCTTCAACAGATACAACATAAGCTCGGTCGCGCCGCTGCTCGACATGATGAAATCACGGAACTGGATATAGGAGGGGGAAACCCGCCGCATCCGACCCCAGACGGCCCTTCCTGGTCATTCTAAGGCCATTGCTACGCGTTTTGGAGTGCCAGCACGCCTTACTCGTCGGAAAATCCGGCGTTAATCCGAGAAAGGAGAAGAAGATGACTGACAGACACTGTAGTACCGTACCGCCCGGCCGTCGCAGAGTGGCGGTGGCCCATGTATACGTTAGTCCTGACCGCGAGGGAGCTCCGGTAGAAGTCCAGATGCGTGCTATCCAAGACGCCTGCGAACGGAGGATACGCTCGCCACACGACATCCTCTGGATTACCGATACAGGCGCGCCACCGGATCAGGGGACCGGCGACTCGACGCCAGGCCTTACGCTGGTCCGCGACCTCATAAGTCGCGGCACAGTGAGATGCCTCGTAATGCATGAATGCGCGCATCTGGCGGCGACCCCGAAAGTCGCGCAGGACCTGCTGGATAACTACCTGGCTCCGTCGAACGTCCAGTTCATCTCGGTCGTAGAGCGAATCAACAGCCGGCGCGATCTGGCCAGGTTCATCGAGCATGCAAAGGACGGCCTCACCGAAGCGCTTGCAGCCCAGTGGCGGCGCAACATATCGGACGAGCCGCGACCCCGAAAGTCGCAGCTTAGCCCAAGGCAGACGCTGCTGCTGCAACTCAAGGCGCAGGGAATGACGACCCGGGAAGTCGCGCATAGGATGGGTATCAGCCCACATTCGATTCACGGGTTGCTCTCGAGGATATGCAAGCGACTTGGCATGGCGAGCGTTCGAGATGCGATTGCTGCCGCGAAGGACTCGCAGTGGCCGGCCTCGAGCATTACCGAGCCGAAGACGTGTGCAGAGCCGATCGCAGCCGCATCCCAGCCTTCGACCCCGCGCGAGCGGCCCGCATCAAAGCCCGTAGCACCGCTGACGCCGGAGCACGTGCGGCTCTTGGAGTTGCTGTCGACCGGTCTGACGACTTCTGAGGTCGCGGTGCATCTGGAGATAGAGCCGGAACGCGCCATGGCCCTGAGACGTCAGGCATATCTCAGGCTCGGCGTCACCAACCTCGATGATGCAGTCAGGACATCTGGCATCGACATCCCCGAAGAGAGACCGATACGTCCCAATCGGGCGCGCCGACGACAGAGGCTGAGCAGGCAGGAGCGGCAGGACAAGATGCATCAGCTGCTCGATGAGCTCTTTGGCTCCCTCCGCAACGCCTGGGGCGACCAAAACGCACTCGGCCCGGATGGGGACGACTTCCCCGACGAGCTCTGGATGCTCCGCTACCCGGCAAGCGGAACCCACTACCAGGTCAGACTGAATGACCACCCGTGGGCACTCGCCTGCTTCTCCTCATCTGATGCCGCCGACGCATTCGTTGAAGCGCTATCGGACGAGGCAGGTCACACGGACGGCTGCGTTCCTACGCGACTGTTCTTTGACGAAGCCAGAGATATCGCCAAGGCCAAGGACGATGTGCAGGCACTGGTGCTCCTGGACGACCCGACCAAGCCGCGGTGGCATTACGTGCGATAACCGTCTGCCCCGTGCCGCCAGACTCGGATCAGCTCTCGCTGCTGTCCTATGGCCCCGCCGGGCCGACGACGAAGATGCGATTTGCTGAACGCATTGACACGGTGCTGAGTGGTCGGTCGTCTCGAACCTCCGCACCGGCGACGGATAGCTTCCGTAGACCCTGGCGGGCTCGGATCTGCTCACTCGCGAGCTTGTGGCCCCTGTCATACGCCCTGATCTGGATGGTCGGGTCGCCGCCATCCGAGAAGTTGCAATCGATCTCCTTGATGACGGCGACCCTTGCTAGTGAGAGGCCATCGGCGTAGCCGACGCGGGCGACGATCCGGTTTCCTTCCTGGAACAGAGGACCGTCCACGAACTGCAGATGCCGGTCGGTGATAGAGAGCACGAACGCGTCGAGTTCCTCTTCGTTGTCCTCGAACACGAACGATGTGATCTCGTGCGTGATGTCTCGTGAGAGCCTCCTGCCCTCGATCTGTATCAGGAATGTGGGCTGGTATACGTCTAGCTCTACTCGCCCGGCTCCGGGTGTGTCTCATAGAAACCTCTCCCAATGGTCACTTACCGGAGAAATCCCAGAAGTGTCGGATGCCTGCATCAGTGGCCGAAGAGGGAAACGAGACGGCTCCTTCTCCTATTGGCCGTATCTATGTCGGCGAGGGCCGGGATTGACATAGCGCCAGGCTGAACATGTGGTTGCGGTCTGCCAAACCCCTGGACGCCCTCAGAGGGCCCGTTCGCAACCGCGCTCTTGTTCACATATGCAAGAGGATAGTAGACGCCGCGAGCGCCCGGACGTAGTCCTCTGACTGCCCGACCCATTCTCCGCGCGCTCGGGCCGCTAGTGTTGCTATGGAACAGCATCTATTGCATACGCGATCCGAGGGTGACGGTTCCGCCTAGTTGGCGGCCTGCTGCGACTTCCACGTCGTCGTGTTCGATCCTGATCCGCTCGCGCCCTGCTGTGATCCCAGCTGCCTTACTCACTGGAGCGTGTTCCTTAGCACGTGCTCAACGGATGGCACTTTCAGCACCATCCCCGCCTCTAGATCCAGCGGGCAGAAGATATCGTTGTAATCGCAGATCACCCACCAGAGCTCCGCGCGGCCGAGGTAGCGGTACGCGATGAGGTCGGTCCGGTCGCCTTTGACCACGGCGTGGAAGACGTCGTCGGGCTGGGGCGAAGAATCGATGCGAGGCCGTGTGCCCAGGAACTCCTCCTCCCGATCGACGTAGAGCACGCAGGTCGCGTATCTGGAATCCGGCCCTATCATCTGCGCACCTTGCTGTAGCTGACGGATCTCTGTACGATCTCCTCAAGCGTCATCTCCACCTCCGCATGCTGTGGGAGAAGGGTTGTCCAGGTCGAACATGTGGAAGTAGCGCGCCCGCACCTGACGCACGATGCAGAGCACGCCCGGATACAGATCGCCGAGGAAGAATAGCACCTTGTGCGGGGCGTTCTTGAGCATCGTCTTCTCGTGCTGCGGGTAGAGGAGCGACTGGAGCCAGGCGACACTCTCCTTGACAGGCCCCTTGAAGAACACGAGCTTGAACGCGATCTTCCTGGCCTCACCCGCGACATACTGATACTGATACCTCGGCTGGCTCATGCCCGGTATCTTGATCGTAGCGAAGTCGGTGCTCTTCTCGTCGGATATCTCGTCAGGGGTGTACTGGAACTCCAGCGACTCGCGCGTCACGACGTCCACGAGATAACCAGTCGTCTTCCTCACATCGGCAGGCACGTCCCTGCCTCCCTCACCTTCATGACCTGTCTGGTCAACAAGGGCGCGCAAGTGACCGCCACGTCAACCGCCGGTCCATCTTCCACGTGCTGAGGAAGCCAGGAGGCGGGGCCGGCGCAGAGAGCTTCTTCCCGCATGACCTGCTCCGAACGCCCGTGGACGAGCCTGCTTGATGCCCGGGCCGACATAAGCACGGTTCAGCAACCTGCCGGACACGCCGACGCCACCCGACCCACAGACACGACCGCAAGGGAGAGGCTACGAAGCGCTAGTCCGCAGAGCTTCTGTAAGTGGCGTACGCCCATCGCCAGTGGGTTCTGCCGGCGCAGACGACCGACCCATCAGGCAGCCTTTTGCGTCATCAGAGTGATCAAGCCCCTCCACTTTTCGGCCTCAAGCAAGCTCGGCATCGCGAAGACAAGCCAGGGGTGCTGAACGTCTCTTACCAATACCTTGAGCCACACGCCTTTGAGTTCTGACCATGACCAGCCCCCAATGCCCAACAAGGGATGATCGCCCAGTGCCGTGATCCCGCCCAGGAAGAGCGAATCGCTCTGAATGTCCGTTACTAGCTCAACAGAGACGACCTCACCGCAAGCCCACAGTCTGCTCTGGACTCCCTGCTCGGAGTCGCATGCGACGAGGAGAGAATCAGCCCGCTGATTGACTGCTACTAGGATGCTTCCCACGCCAAGGTAGATGTGGTTTCCCAGTTCGAAACCAGGTCGGCTTCGTGCGTGAGACACTAGCCGAGCCTGGCAGCCCGCAAGCGCTTCGGCCTGCCGCCTGCCTTCCCGCTTGAGCCTCCTGTTCTCGACCACAGCAACCACGATGAGTGCCAAGAGCAGCAGCAAGAGCAGTACAGCAAGCACGCCCTGCGTAGTCTCCGTCATATCTCTCTCCTCTCGTCTTGTTGGAAACCGCGGGCGGGAGAGCCCATGGGCAATACTCGCTGGCCACGAAGCCCAGTCCCAACGGATTTGCTTGTAGGCTCCCTACATCGGCCCATGTGGGCTCCACGGCACGCTTCACCGGATGTCACCTCCCGCGCCGTATTCCTTCGTCTGTCGTGTTTCAGTAGCATTCCGACTGCACCCGCTACTCAACTGAGTCATGCCACGATTATGCCAATATGCACTATGCCATGTTGGACTATAGTCCCCATCGGACTAGGATAGGCCAGCGAGCGGTGCCACCAGCACAGTGGGGTTCCGCTCAACTACGAAGCGAGGAAGTGCCGTGTCCTACAGCGGATGCGCGGCTCTGGCTGATGTCCTATGGAGAAGAGCATATACACGAAGGAATACGGCATCTTCCTGGATTGCCTCCGACAGGCAAGGAAGACGGCTGGTCTCACCCAGCAGCAGGTGGCTGAGAGGCTGGGAACGACGCAGTCAGCTGTCAGCAAGTGGGAGCGGGCCGAGAGGCGCATTGACATCGTGGAGCTTCGCCAGTTCTGCAGAGCCATTGGCATCACGCTTGGCGAGTTCGTAGCCGCGATGGAATCGGCCATAGAGGCGGAGCAGTAGGACGTCCAGGTCTTAGCCTTGGGTCTCTACGTCCACCGGTGCCACCTCCAGCCCTCCACGACCTGGGGCAGGGAGACCGCAAGCCCGCTAGCGCTATCTCAGGTGGTCGACTGCCGTCCTGAAGGCACTCAAAGCAGGATCCGCGTCGGATTCACTCAATGCCCGCAATGCGAATGCGGTGTTCTCTGCATCGTCCGCCGAGACGTCATCGCCTTGGTCCCTCAACAGATCAGAGACCCGAGTCTCCAACGTCCCGGCGAGCCGCACAAGCGTGCTGAAGGAAGGTGTTCTGCATGCCATTTCGAGGCGAGGGAGGAAGTCGGTGATGAGCCCACTTCCCCAAGCTCGCAGCTGCGTCCGGCAGACCCCGATCGGCGTCCAGATATCCCTTCGCCTCAGCCAGGTCGCGATACTTGCTTACCGTGTCTCGCGAGTGACCCAGGCCCCTGGCGATGGCACGCATAGACTGCCCAGCCCTCAATCGATGGATGACGTCCAGGAGTACCTGCAATACGTCGCTCCACTTCCGTCGCGCCGATCCCGAGAGCTTTCGGGACCGGAAGGGCACTGGTCGGCAGCGACCTGGAAAACCCACCCGGATAGTGGTGGCTGGCAGCCGCCGGATAAAGCGGCTTTCCAATCGGTTACTGTACACTTGGCCCGAGATCGCGCGCTGAAGCACCAGTTTCGGGCTTTTCGTCGTGTCAGTATGTTCTGGGCGGCTGCCCAGAGGGTGGATAGCAGTTGGATCAAGGCCGAAATCGGCCCGTCCGGCGCAGGATTGCGTATCAGCGCCTTCACCAGAATGAGCAGGTTCCAACCGAGCGCGGCGATCAGCGTCTTGCTGACTGCGTAAGCAAGAGCCACGACCGGCGAATCGCTTCAAGCCTCCAAACTGCTTGAAGTAGCCAAACGGCGCTTCCCCACGCTGACGCCTTGTCTGCATCAGGGGTCGCGCCTCCTCCGAGTGCACCCGCTCCCGATTGGCTCGAACCACACCTTCATACACCGAACCCGGCCTCGCGGATTCTTCGTGCAGACCCCGGAGTTCGGGCACGACTTGCAGACACTGCCTTTTGCCTTGTAGTGACGAGCGATCTTGTCTGTCTTCGACAGTCGAGTCAGTATCTGCCCGGCTGGGCAAGATAGCATGTCGCCTTCAGAGTCGCAGCGGGAATCCGCCCGCCCGAACCCCGGCTCGCCCCGGTTCTGGTTCGGAGAAGATATCAGCGGTATCAGACCCCGTTGCTCAATGCCGGCCAGGTTCCCGCCCGAGTGACGACCCTTGTCAGCTGCTACCGTTGCTGGACTGAGACCCCGTTCCTCCAGCGCTGCTTTGGCCTCGTCTATGCGCTCCAGGCAATCAACTTGGTCGCTTACATTTGCCAGGTCCGCACCAGTCGCTGCAATGATCCCGGTCTCCAGGTCCACGCTCGCATCCACCTTGTGAGATAGATGCGTGTGGCCATCGGCATGCTGCATTATCCGAGACTCCGGGTCAGTTGCGCTCCCCCAGTCCGAGTTCGATACCTTCCCCTTACGGCATCTGTCATGTTGCACCGCCTCCCCAAGAGCCGCGTCAGGCTCGTCCTGACGACGTGACGCAAGTATATGCTCTTCGTAACTGCAGCCAAGCCGGGAGGCAGGGCTACCGGAGCCGAGTTTCGAGCAGCGGGCGGGATCGTTCGTTGCAAAGCTCTGGCGAGATCGCCTGACGCCCGATGTGTTGGCTGGGCTAGGCCTGAACGAGCGACAGATGCGGTCGATTGGCTACGTGAAGACCCACGGGAAGATTACGAACTCAATCTATCAGTCGGAGTTCGAGGCGTCCAAACGAACCGCATCACGCGACCTGGACGATATGGTCTCTAAGGGCGTTCTCGACAAGGTCGGCACAACCGGCAAGGGCGTGCACTACAGGCTCGGCAAAGGGGCCACAAAGGGGCCAAAGGGGCCCTGGTAGTCCCGCTGCGCTCGCTGCTCAAAGGGGCCGTCTACGGGCCAAAGAGGCCACGATCACAGACTGTTGGTGCGGCGGCCGCGGCGTCTATGATAGAGGGCCGCCTGGTTGCCTTCCGAGGGCTACATAACACAGAGCATTGCGCAAAGCCCGAGAGGCACGCACATCCGACAGACCTCACGCTCCGGCTCCCGGATTCCTGGCGTGCCCTCTGAACCACGACCTGCTAGCCATTCTCCTGTACTTGGCGATTGTCCGATTGAACCGACACCTGCCCAGTCGAAGTCCGCATCCGCAGGGACAAGGCGCCTTGTTGGCAATCCGTCGCTTCATGCCCAACAGCTCCAGAGTCCGGATAACCTGTTCGCGAGTCTGGAGCCCAAACAGGGCCAGGTAGTCGCTGATGATCCCGGGCTCGCCGTGAGCTAGTTCGCCGGACGGAAAGCCTGTTCCGTCTCGAAGCGCGGTGGACACAGCGTAGAGATATGGGATCAGGCAGCGCTCCGCGAATCCGATTAGGTCGGGCCTGCACGACATCAGTTGTAGCAGGCGGAGCGGCGACCCCAGGCACAGCGTGTCGTCAGGATTGACGTGGTAGTGGCCGTTCCGGGGTATCCTACGCCCGGTCTCGATCACCTTCGGTGTTCTGCTTGGAAACGCGGAAGGCACTTCGATCTGAAGCTGGTAGGAGTCCTCTATCTGATTGCCTTGCCGCGTCCGGGCAGAGAACCTGAATACACCGGTCAGCAGTATTCCGTCCGAGCGTGACGGCGCGATAGACATCTCTGGGTACTGCCTCAGGAACTGGCGTGTACCGTAGCCATCGCGACTTCGCAACTAATCCTCCATGCGCCACGGTTTCGCGGTCTGTCCCGTGATCACATGCACCTTCGGCGCGGTTGGTCCGGAGACAAGGCCCAGTCCCGTCGCCAGCTCATCGGCGTTGACGCTCAGTGAGAACTTCCGCTGGACCTGATTAGTGATGAACTCTGCATCCTCCGACTTGCTGAGGAGTTCAACGTCCGATCGTGCCTGCTCCACCCAGTGCCAGAAGTTCTCTTCGAGTCTCAGATGCCTGCATTCCGGCCTCGCCCAGCGATCCGCGAAGTCCTCGCTGGGGTCGACGGGATTTGGGATCCTCGGAGAGTTCTGGTTCACCAGGGTTGGTATGCGTGCCAGCGTGTTGATCAGAGCGGACTGGATGTCGGCCTCCCCTTGGTAGGAGCGCCCAGCGAGAGTGGTGATGATAATGGAGACGGGCTTCACGTCAGGGTCGTCCCTGAACATCTGGTCACGGTGACGCTTCAGCAGCTGGACCACGCGCTGAAGTGGTGTTTTCCACTTGTAGACGGGCACGTCGTCGATGTGCACGGCCTTGAACATGGCGGTTGTTTCGGCGAGAAGCGCCTGTGCCAGTCTCATTTGTGCCTCAAACCATTGCGCGTAGCCTTCAGGGTTACTGATGTTCCAGTCATCGCATATGCGGCGGTACCCGGGATGGCGATCATCGGTTATGGAGACGGTCGTAGCGGAGGCTGTCCAGGCGAGGTCAGCAGATGCGCTCGCCTTGACCATAGCCTCCCGTATCTGCTGCTGCCGAGCCTGAGCTTCGGGTATGCAGGGGACAACGTCCATGTGGAAGCTGATCTGGTCGGCATAGTAAAGCCGCCAGCAGCGGTGCTTCTCTTCGCTGGGTGCTCTGATGCCTCTGGCTACCCGGAACGTCTCGATCTCGTCTCCCGTTGACTCCTTGACGAATTCCTGTGTGTGCGTCTCCTTGGTGATTCCTGACTTCAACTTGCACGCGAGGTCGAGGTCGTACTCTTCCTTGCCGTCGAGCGGTCGGTTGGCTGTCCCAAGGCGAAAGGACCCCTGAGCGAAGATATGGGGATCGAACGCGGAGCAGGTGGACTCCTCGCGGCACAGCCAGGCGCCAAGGTCCTCGTAGCGGGATATGGCCTTTTCGTATGCGGAGTCCGGTAGCTCCAACTGCTCGACCATCATTTGAAGAAGTCTGTCGGTCTGTCGGTTATCCATTGTTGCCTCCTGGAATCGTGATAGTCCTTATGAACGCTCCTGCCTTGTTGTTCTGGTCGAAGATAGTCCACGGCATGTCGGCTTTGGGTGTCCTGATGCGGCCCAGTTCGACCGCGCATGAGACAGGCATAGCAGGGAAAACGTTCAAGGGTGTCGACTGCCCGTGCTGCTCTTTGATGGAGACCATGAGATATCGCATCACATCCCTGAACGTCGAAAGCTGAGCCGGGGATCTCATGAAGTCGTTGTGGCACTCGTTGACGGTGACCTCCCAGATACTGACATTGTCTCCGAGTACAGAAGTGATCCGCTCCGGCGCAACTCTGTCACTTAGGGACATGATCAGCGCCGGCGGGTAATCGTAGTTCAAGGGCCTGTTCACCGTGAAGGCGAACCCTTCGGGGTGGCTCTGCCATCGCCACGTCCGCGGTTCCCGGTGGAGCTGGTATACCTCTGCCTCAATCTTGTCAGTGAAAAGCGATCCCAGCAATGTGAGCAGCGGCTGCGGCGCCAAGGCGAACACGGAAAAGTGCGAACATTTCTCTTCCCGAATCCTGGGAGCAATGTGCCTATCGAAAGCCGCTTTGAGATTCCGTTCCTCGGTAGACCAGTACTCCGGTGTCGTGTCCTCGTGTTCGCAGGACATCGAAAGGACTACCGGCTTCTCCTCTGCCGGATACCAGGCGGGAAACATCGCTTCTACAGCTGACACATACTGCAGCGGTGATCGCTCCTCGCCGATGTTAGCGCCGTAGAGCACCACATGCGACTTCTTGTCGGGTGATATCCCGGTGACTATGCAAACGCGCTCTTCGTGTTGTCTTTTCCACTCCACCAGGAGCTCGACCGAGTAGCGCGAGCCGTCCTTGTCATCATCTATGGTGCGGTGGCAGTCGTGGCACACCAGCATCAGGTTAGACAGGCTGTTCAACGCTGAATCGCCGTTGAGCAGTCCCCAGCCTCGTGGTCCGTCCTTGGAGAACGAGTAGATGTGGGCCTTTTCCGCGGTGTTGACTCTCTCCTGGGTGACGGGCGATACGTAGAGCAGTCTATTGCAGCCCGCAAACTCGCAGCGGCCTGCGGCTCGGGCCCACAACTCACGCTCGATCTCCCTGCTGATGTGCCGGGTCACTTCCTTGGGCATGCCAAAACTCCTTGTTCCGATGAGGCCATCGCCGCGCGGCGCAACGTTGCCGGCTCTGGTCGCTGCGATCGGCCAGCGAGAAGCTCTGCAGGCGATGGGTCTCCTATGTTGCGTCGATATACAACGCAACAGCGCGCCAAAACAATACTAAGCATCGTGGCCAACCCCCATGCTGTTCAGGCGGAGGTCCAAGGCCCGATTACTCACGTTGATCTTCTCAGCTAGAGCCCTGAACCGCTCACGCGTAGTGACATCGTAGTTCGGCAGTTCCTGAAGCATCAGATCCCTCGGCATCAGGAGAAACGCTGAAAAGCGATCGGCGACTCTTTCGCGTGTGCTTGCGTCACCGTCTCTGCACACGATAACATCCGGCTCGGGTTCAAACAGAGTGGCCTGGGACAACCCCGAGTGATCTACATGCATCACCCAATGACCGACCTCGTGACCAAGAGTGAACCGCTCCAGGCCGGGACACTTGGCGAAGGCATCGGCATGCTTGTCGTTCAGCGTGATCAGTCTTCGAGCGGGCTCGATGCAACCCCATATGGTCGTTCCCGGAGGTTCATCAATGGTGTCGAAGTCAATGCACAGGTCCAACGTGTGCTCGATCAGGCGGTCGAGAGGTATTGGGAATGACGGAGTCCAGTCGCGCTGACGGGCATGGCTGCGTATGAGTTCCGCAGCCTTCTGTTCCAGGACCCGGTTACTGAAGACTATATCAAGGTTTTTGAGCACCGCCATCTTGCTTCTTTGCCTCTCGGCTGCCTTCGATGATCTTCTTGGCATCCTCAATGCGGCCGTCTTTCCACGCCCGCAGAAGCTTAGGAGCATCACGCTCCGTCACCAGGAACTGGTGAAGACTCCTGTCCACTTTCTTGGCCAGCGACAACAGCTCATCGGCGTCAGCACCGAGCGCCGCCGCCAGACGACCTATGGCATCCTCGGACGGCGGGGGAATCTTGTTGGTCTCTACCTTGCTCAGATAGGTGAAGTCGATGCGGGCGTCCTCTGCCAACTGGCGCAGGCTCAGATCCCTGCGTTTCCGCAACTCTCGGAGATAGGAACCAAACTGCTTATCCATACCGATCACTCACCGTGTCATTATACCACGGCGTTGCCAAGTCGTGCAACATGGCAACACCCGCAATGAACTCCCAAGAGTTGGCGCACCGGAGCTCGCGCAAGGTAGGCGGGCCCTCAGCGCTGTCCGCATCTTCCAGCGTCTCGCCAAGGCCAGGAGATGCTCCGATAGTCAATCCTGTTCTAGTCAAGTATGATTTGGTCAATCGCGCTTGACGGACCCCCATCAGGGAGCAGGCTCGGGTTCGGACTTGGCCTTGAGGAACCGCGCGAGAGCATCGAGTCCGCGGTCCTTGTACCTATCGCGCTGCGCCTTGTTGAAGATGAGGTCACCCCACGACGTGGCGTCGGGTTGCACTTGGAGGGATTGGTCGCTCCGCAAGTCCTCGACCGTCAGGTAGTAGAACTCCGAAGGCTTGCTTGGGAATCTGTAGGCAACCACGAGTACGTAGTTGTCTGCGGCGTCGTCCAATATGAACTGCCAGGGCAGGCCGATAATGCGATTGTGGCCGGCGCAGCTCTTGACCTGGATGTCATAGTGTCTGCCGCCGGAGAGGCGAACGACCATGTCCACGGCCTCGTCGTCAACGAGCGGGAGGAAGACGGAGAGGCCCTCTTTGATACACGCCGTCGCGACCTCAAGCTCAGATATCTTGCCGCCTCGCATGCGCTTTTCCAAGTCTGATGCCTCCTCTCCTTACGGCTTCAATGCAATCCGCCGCTCAGCTACCGCCCAGGAGGTGCGTCGGCCAGAGCCGCTCTATCTGGCGGTAGACATCCATAATGAGAAACCTCTCCCTGCCGATCTGGTCTTTCAGCTCCTTTGGCAACTTGGCCACGTCCTCGTACGTGTCTACGACAACAAATTCCACCTGACCATACTGAAACTTGAAATCGTGCGGCACCCGCCATTCCCGTTCATGGCTGAAGTCCAGATAGCCACCGCCCCAGTGCTGGTCTTTGAATGACTTGGGGGCCGCATCTGGCACGTAAGGCGTCACGAACGCGTGAACGTGCGGATGGAAGCCTTCGATCTCGGGATTGTCCCTATCGACATACTGGCGTTGCTTGTTGTAGAGGTCAGGACGCACATAGAGCGCCGGGCCGCCCCCGGCGGCAAACAACCGGGGCTTCGCGAACCCGAGTCCGTACGGTGAGTATCTTCTTGCGTGATCCACCATCGACCACCAGGGACACTCCGTGAAAGCGACCGCGGGCAGCCCGGTCCACGGCATGGGGGTTGCCAGTATCTTCCGGGACTCCAATATGCTTACCAGCCTCTCATATGCTGTTCCACTTGCGATCTTGATGGCAGCATCATCAGGGCTGTCAGCGGCACCGCAAGGTGCGCCGCTTTTCGTAAAGTGAGCCACGTAGTCAGAAAAGTCAGGCCTCTGCATCATCGCGTTCCCTCACTGCCTTTGTTCCTGCGCCTACGGCATCAGGCCCTCGGCGCATACACTCTCCGACCCAATGCTAGTCTTGATCCGCAGTCAGATCGCGCAGCAACCAAGCAAGATGGACACGGGCCGCGCTCACAGAATCAAGATACGAGGTGAATCGGGTGTCGCCGTCTACCGGTGTGCTGATCGTCGGACTGACCTTGCCCCCGATGATCAGAATGCCCATGCTGGCGCCGCCGAAATACTGCAGCAGGTCATCCTTGTATTCCTTCGCTTGGCGCTGGTGTTCTCGCGTCAGCGTGATCGATGGCTTCTTGAACTCGATCAGCAGCATGGAGTTCGGGATGTCCTGCGCCAGCAACAGATCCGGCCGCTTGTTGGCGCGGTCGCCGGAAAACTTCTCAGACGTATAGCGCTCGATGGTTTTCCTGAGTGTCTCGTTCGATGACATCAGAGAGTACTCTGGACCAAGCACCCAAAGGTTTGTCTCCAGGGACTTGTGTATCTCCAATTCGGTCGTCTGAGAGTTCAGGGCCATCTCATCCAGAGCATCGAGCACCATCATCCTGTTCTGTGCTCCGTGGGCCAAGGCAGTCATCGTAACGAGACCGAACAGGTTGAGGGCGTCGGCCAAGTTCATGATGGTTCCGCGTTTGGCTTCCTGAATCTGCTGGCAAACAAGCCAATACTCGTCTCTCTCCACCGCATCGAACACGAGTGAGACCAGCACGTCACGCCTCTCGACTGGCAGGTCGTAGAATTTCCGCATTAGCCTGTGCAGTGCCTCTTCTGCGAACTGCCGGCGGTGTTCGGGCATCGTCTTGAGGCGTTCTCTGATCTTGCGATCAAGCTGGGCCTGGGCTGTCTCAATCTCGCCCGCGAACACCTTCTCAACACCTTCGTGCAGGTGCGTTTGGGCCCATTCCTGGACTACCTGCCTGTTCGTGCTGTTCTCTATCAGCGCCCCCCAATCCGCAGTGACGTCCCCCTCCAGCCCATCGGCGTTGATCTCTCCGCACACCCGGTTGAGCAGCTTCTTGGGGAAGTCTTCGCGCTCATCCAGTCCGAAGAAACTTGGGCGGCCTACGACTTTGCCGTCAACGCGCGTAACGATCCCGGCTTTGTTAAGCGGCCTACCACTCTCCATGATCTTGAACTGGAACTGCACCTTGCCGACTTCGGGCAGGTCCGCCTCGTGTGTAAAGAGCTCTCCGGGGATATCCTCTAGTCCCAACACCTCGCCGTTCACATGGATGGCGAACTCACGCTCTCGCCCATACTCCAGCACCAGCAGCTCCCTCAAGGCTTCGGGGCTGGGCGGAGACAATCGCTGATTGAGATTCGTGAGCGTGATGGTCGTGCCGTGCTCTGCGGCATCACAGGAAGCCGTCTCGACCGGAAGGTCCACCTGCTCCAGGTCGCCTGCTGCCTGCAGTATGACTTCCTTCTCGATAAGCAGAGCCGTAGCTGTACCCCGCGCCCTGGTTTCAACCAATATCGTATTCGCTGCAACCAGCCCGGCGAATTTCCCTATGCCTTTCCGCCCTTTCACTAGCCGCTTTTTGGCTGGGGTTATCTCACCTTTCCGGGTCCTGCGGTCGTTGGCAACGACGAGATACTCATTTCGGACTTCGCGCTCCACCATGCCGGTGCCATCGTCGCGCACGATCACCGGCTGGTCAGACACGACCTCCGGAAGCTCGATCCAGACATTCTCGGCATCGGCATCCCAGGCGTTGTCCACCAGTTCCTTCAGTGCCCTCTCCGTGGAACGGTAGTTCTCTCCTAGAATGCTGGCCAAGCGCGGGTCAACCTGAAAGCGTGCTGAACTCATAGTGTCCGATCCTCTGTGCTCGGGGACATTACGTGCCACGATCTAGACCCTCCATCCGTTGATCATACGCCTCCGGCATAACGCCCTCCGCATGCAGGCGGTGCCAGGCTTCGAGGACGAGGCGGCGGGTGCGGTAGTCGCCGAACTGCTTCTCCTCTTTCTCTTTGAGGACCCGGAAGGTCTCGCTGGGGAAGTCGAGGGCGGGCTCGGCGGGCAGGAGATGTGGGCCGGAGCATGTCGGGTCTTCCCAGGGGTCGAGGATGTCTTCGAGTTCCCTCTTCGAGAGCCCGTGCGGGTCCAGGATGTAGCGGAGCTGCTTGCGGTTAAGGCCGTAGAGCTGCGCGTAGTATGCGTCGAGCTCGGCGCGGAGCTGGGCGCGGCGGTCCTCGTCCCACTTGAACGGCGGAAGCTTGATGCCGTCCTCATCGATCTCCGCCCACTCAGGCGGGTCCCACTCGTGCCCGCCGGTCGCGGCTCGATTGTCCTGCCACTGCCGCACGATAGCCTCGCGCAGGGCGTCGTCCGCCTCTTTCCACATGTCGTCGGCAAAGGCTCTGATGTCCCATGCTGTGTAGACAAGCTCTACGACACGTGATACGAGTACCTCTAAGAGGGACTCGTAGGTGCTCGGCGGCGGCACGGGGAACTGCCGCACGAACCCGTACGTCACATTGATGCCACTTATCTTCTGCCTGGCGCAGTAGTCAAGTACCATCGACGAAAGGTCCGCCACGAGAGCTGCGCTCTGTGCAGCCGTTGCGATCGTGGGCAAGAGCAACTGCACGGAATGTCCCGCTGGCAGCCGGGGCATAATCGCGAATATCGCTGTCCTCTCATTCACGGCTGCAGCGACATTGCGAAACGCGATGTACCACCGCCTACTCCAGTCGCGGGGCATCTTACTCTCTAGGTCCTCTCGCTGGACCCAGTACCGCGGCACCACCCTGAACGCCGCGCCGATCTTGTCCGACTGGTTCGGCTGTGGAAGGATGGCGGCGTTGAGATTCGCCTGGGTCGCATTCTCGTATGTTCCCCAACGATGGTCGAAGTGGTGTAGCATCTTGGCCTCATACAGCGGCATGGCACCGTCGCCCGGGCTGGTAATGAACAACCCGCTGTCATTGGCCATGTGAAACAAAGTCGCAAAACGCAGCGACCAAGGGTTCGCATCGGTCGGTTCCGTCATCAGCGCTGGCACACGTCGATGGATGGACTTGGTTAGCTCTGCATCCGCCCTGGTGCGGAAGACAGGGCAGGTCAGGGAATTCGGATTCAGCAGTGCGTATTCATCATCGCGGAGGGAGAAGTGCCTCTCTGGTTCCTTCACCTGGGCGAAATGCCGGCATAGAAACACGAGATCGGCCGCGTCTGTGGTCCGAGATGGCCCAGCTATACTCACCGCGCAGAACTTGTAGGCGTGGTGCACGGCAGGAAAGATAAAGGCCTCGTTCTCAAACCCTACTACCTTGCTGAGTCGTCTGCCTCGGGTCACACTACGCAGAAAGCCCTTCGTGAAATCCTCGGTGACCATTCCGACTGGCGTGATCATGCCAGCTATGCCCGCCCGAGCGACGAGGTTGGTCGATAGTTCGGTGAAAAGAGCGTAGGTGTTGACGTCTCCAACGGCAGTGAGCGGGAACCGCCCGCCGGACCGCACGAAACTGCTCTCTGCTTCCGCCTCTCGTTTCGCCTCCCCGAACTCGAGGGCCAGGCTAGGGCGCGTCTCAGGCAGGGACTGAATCAGCTTCGCTCTAGCGGCCTTGTTGGGGGCGTTCGCTATGTCGGGATCGCGCTGTGCAAAGAACTCCTGCTCCTGTAGCTTGACCTTCTCCCACGGTGGATTCCCGAGGACACAGTCGAAACCACCAGCGCATCCATATTCCTCGTTCTCGGGCTGTTCATCATTCGCCGGGACCCTGAACACGTCCGGGAATGCGAGGTGCCAGTGGAAGAACTGGTATTGCTCTGCCAGCCGCTCAATCTCCGGACGCATGAAGTCCGGGCAGGCGTGCGGCGTGCGCTCGATCCGGCGATAGACCTCCTCGGTGATAGGGTAGTCGAACTGGCGGGTCTTCTTCCAGAAGAACGCCGCGCACCAGGTGTCCGCAAGAAGCTTCCCGTTCTCGTAGGCGCTGGATGCGACGAGCCTTTCATATCGTTCCTGCTTGCGGTGCTCGGCGGCGATAGAGCCATCGGTCTCCGAGTCGATCCCCATCATCGCGGTCGCCAGGTTCCCCAGCTGCTCCCACGGTTGCATGTCGTGCGCGAACAGGCTGCCCTGGCCCTCGCGCTCCTTCTTGTTACGCTTCTTGTATTCCGAACAGACAGCTTTGTCGTCGCCTTCCACAGGGTCGAAAGCGGCATCGGGAATACCTTCTCTTAGCAGCCGCGGCGTCGCGCCGATGAGGGAGTTGCCGCACTGGATGTGGTGGTCAAGGAAGGAAAGCGGTTTGCCGGGGTCGATGGCCTCCATCCACAGCGCCACTTTGCACAGCTCCACCGACATCGGGTTGATGTCCACGCCGTAGATGCAGCGCGAGATCACCTGCCGAAGTGCCGTCCGAGTTGCCTCGGGCGACGGCTCGATATCGCCGGTCCTCACCGACGCAACCCGCTTGGCGATTCTATGCGCCGCCGCGATCAGGAAGTGCCCACTCCCGCACGCCGGGTCACATACCTTCAGCGAGAGCAGCGCCTCCTCCGGGTTAGGCTTCTTCACCGCCTCGTCCAGCACAGGGTCCAGCGCCGAATCAAGCAGCACCTGGATCAACCCGGTCGGAGTGTAGTAGCTGCCGGTGGTCTTGCGTTCGTTCCCGGCGGCTGTGCGAAGGTTGAAGACGCCTCCCTCAAGGTTGAGCTCGGGGTGCAGCTCAAGCAGGGACTCATACACGCTGCCAAGTTCCTCGGAGCCAAGGTTGCGGTAGTCAACCGGCCTCAAGACCGCGCCATCGAGAGTGAACGCGAGCGCGCGGATCGCCTCAAGCAAGTGGTGGTTGGCGATCTCGCAAGCCTCGATGTCGGGAATGGCCTCGGGTGAGAACAGGAATCCGCCCAGTGCGGGCAGGCCCAATCCGGGGCAGCCATCATCGCTGCCGAGCTTCTGCATCACCAGCCTGAGGGCATAGAACAGGTCCGGGTGCTTTCCTCCGCGTCTCCGTCCCGCTAGACGCCGCAGACGCTGAGTGGAGTAGTAGTTCACGTAGCGTGCCTTGGCTTCCCGATCCGCGTCCGGCGCGAGAAGCAGCTCCCGGTCCTCAGCCACGAACATGAAAAGCAGGCGGTAGACCAGCCGCAGAAGCTCGCGGTAGAAGTCCTGTTTGTCCAGCGCGCCGGCCCGTAGCCCCTCGCGCAACTCCCGGTTCGCTGGGTGCGAGATGAGACCAGTCCCCAAGGCGGATATGGCGGCAGTGACGCCGTCGCGGAGCTGATCCAGAGCCCTGGTGCCCTGTTCCTGGGCCGCCTTCGACCATCTCTCCAGCCAGCACTCCTCAGGCTTGTCGGCCTCCACGCGCGACTGGTGGCAAAGCAGCCACAAGAGAACGAAGTCGGAGTAGACCTCGCCCTCCATCATCGCTTCCAGGTCGAACTCAACGTAGGCCTGGCGAGTCAGGCTGGAGTTGTCACGGAGAATCCGAAGTCGAAAGCCGTTAGAGACGAAGCCCCAGAGGAAGTCATCAGACCGGTTCAGCAGCTCCTGCGCCAGACCGTGCGGGGTCATCCTGGCCGCGCCCGCGACACCCTCGGACCGAACGTCCAGGTCAACACCACATCCGATGAGATGGATGGGTGTCTTAGCCCATAGGTGGGAGACGGCGAAGCTCTTGCCGTCCAACTCGATGGCCCTGGCGGTCGTCAGCCTGCCATAGCCCAGTTCCTGAAACAACGGCAGCAGCCAGCGCTCGCGGGTGTGCGAGGTCTTCGGGTCAGAGTCGGGGAGCTTCCCAGCGCCGGCCCGAAACGCCGACCACGCGCCGAGCAGCCTGTTCCAGGAGCGGTTGGTGGCCTCGTTGAGCTTTTCATTGCCCACCAGGTGGTAGTCGGCAGGCATTAGTCCGCCCAGCGACTTGTCGCCATCGGCAATGCGCTGCAACAAGTCGGGCGGAAGAATCGCCCCTTCAACCCTTATCGTCTGAAAACTCGCGCTGCCTCGGCGCAACTCCGATCCTCCCAACCCGCCATTTCAGACTCCGTAGAACTCTCGGCTCCCCACAATGCATTCATCAACTGATTGAGTTCGTTCATTGTGCTGGCTTCGTCCGCCCCACCACTCATATGGCGCTTGACAGCGTCGGTAGCGGCTTTCACCGTAGCGCTGCTCGGCCTCGGGAACATGATGTCCGCGATCATGCCCTGCGTAATCTGTGGAAAGAGCTTCTTCGTGGTTGTCGCGGACTCTATGAATCTTGCGTTGCAGGCATCCGACACAAGGAGCGCGCACAGGAACTCCGGCGTGAGGAATGCCAGCCCGGCTTCACTGAGCTGGATATTGTAGGCCGATTGCAGCGTCACCAGTGACTGCTCGTCGATGCCTGCCCTTATGCGAGAGCCAGTCTTCACCGCCACGATCTTCGGCGAGGTATAGAGGTTCCGCTTCTTTCTGATGCCGCCGACAAGCCAGTGAGTCGCCCTTGGCTGCTCCAGAAGGCCAACCACTCCGCTTCCTGCGACAACGGGAGTCCAAGCATCTTGCGGCGAGACCGACCCTACCGCGTAGAGTGAACTCTTTCCAGCCTCTTCTCCCCTGGATATTCGGATGTAGTTGCCCAGCCTCAACGACCCGTCCTTCCCGGTGAGTGAGGAATGGTCGTGCGGGGTCCACGCGGCTTCCGGGGAAGAGCGCGCCGTCTCCATCGCGACCTGCTTGACTGCGCCGTCCACCGACACAAAGCGGAAGTAGTCTGACCCGCCAGGGTCGTGGGCGCTCAGGACGAAAACGCTGACGCCGGCGTCAAATGCCGATCCATAGTGAGTTGCGCATACGCAAGACTGCTTTCCGAGAACGAATCGGCGGACAACGCCGGGTTCCTTGCGGCCCAGTATCGCGTCGGGCAGCACGAACCCATAGCTCCCGCGGACGGCGACCAGCTTAGCTGCCGCGATCTCGACAAAAAGCCAGCACGTATCCCACTGCCGCTGTGCGAGTTGGTAGACCGGGGTGATCAATCTCGGTCTGTGCTCGCCCGATAGGTAGGGCGGGTTTCCAAGAACGCAGTCGAACCCACCGGACCATCCGGCCTGCTCATTCTCCGGCGGCTCCTCGTTGCTCGGAACACGAAACACGTCAGGGAACGCCATGTGCCAGTGGAAGAACTGATAACTGTTCGAAAGACGGCGGACTTCGTTGTGAAGCCAGTCAGGCACGGAATCCGGAGCGCGCTCAATCCGGTCGTATACCTCCTCGGTGATCGGGTAGTCGAACTCCCGCGTCTTCTTCCAGAGGAACGCGGCGCACCAGGTATCGGCGAGGCGCCGGCCATACTCGTAGTCAGCCGAGTGGACCAGCCTCTCATACTGCTCCTGCTTGCGATGCTCCGCGGCTATGGAGCCGTCAGCCTCAGAATCGATGCCGAGCATCGCCGCCGACAAGTTCTCCTGCCGCTCCCACGGCTGCAGGGCTTCATCAAACAGGCTTTCCTGACGGTTTTTGCGGAAGTCGCGGTTCCTCCCCCGGTACTCCGAGCATACGGCTTTGTCGTCCCCCTCCACGGGGTCGAAGGCTGCGTCCGGAATACCTTCCCCAAGCAGTCGCGGCGTCGCGCCGATGAGCGAGTTGCCGCACTGGATGTGGTGGTCAAGGAACGAAAGCGACTTGCCGGGGTCGATGGCCTCCATCCACAGCGCGACCTTGCACAGCTCCACCGACATCGGGTTGATGTCCACACCGTAGATGCACCTGGCGATGACCTCGCGCAGGGCGTGGCGGGTGGCATCCGGCGAAGGCTCCTCGTCCCCCGTCCGCACCGCAGCGAGGCGCTTGGCGATCCGGTGCGCGGCCGCGATGAGGAAGTGCCCGCTCCCGCACGCCGGGTCACATACCTTCAGCGCAAGCAGCGCCTCTTCTGGGTTCGGCTTCTTCACAGCCTCGTCGAGCACGGGGTCGAGCGCGGAATCCAGCAGCACCTGGATCAACCAGGTTGGCGTGTAGTAGCTGCCCGTGGTCTTACGCTCGTTGCCGGCGGCTGTGCGAAGGTTGAAGACGCCGGCATCGAGATTGAGTTCGGGGTGGAGCTCCAGCAGGGACTCATAAACGCTGCCGAGTTCCTCGGAACCGAGGTTCCGGTAGTCAACCGGCCTCAGAACCGCCCCGTCCAGAGTGAATGCAAGCGCACGGATCGCCTCAAGCAGGTGGTGGTTGGCAATCTCGCATTCCTCAACATCCGATGTGGTAGTTGCGGAGAACAGGAATCCTCCCAGCGCGGGGAGCCCCAGTCCGGGACAGCCTTCATCGCTGCCAAGCTTCTGCATCACCAGCCTGAGAGCGTAGAACAGGTCCGGGTGCTTGCCACCACGCCTGCGCCCGGCAAGACGGCGTAGACGCTGAGTGGAGTAGTAGTTGGTGTAACGCCCTTTCGACTCGCGATCCACGTCCGGCGCAAAAAGCAGCTCACGGTCCTCGGCAACGAAGATGAATAGCATGCGGTAGACCAGGCGCAAGAGCTCGCGGTAGAAGTCCTGCTTGTCCAGAGCGCCGGCGCGCAGCCTTTCACGCAGCTCACGGTTCGCCGGATGAGATATGAAACCGGTACCCAGAGAGGAGACGGCAGCGGTGACGCCATCGCGAAGCTGGTCAAGCGCCCTGGTGCCCTGCTCGTGCGCCGCCTTCGACCACTTCTCCAGCCAGCATTCCTCAGGCTTATCGCCCTCCACCCGCGACTGATGGCAGAGGAGCCACAGTAGAACGAAGTCAGAGTACGCCTCGCCCTCCATCATCACTTCCAGGTCGAACTCAACATAGGCCTGTCGGGTCAGGCTGGAGTTGTCACGGAGTATACGAAGACGGAGGCCGTTCGAGACGAAGCCCCAGAGGTAGTCATCGGAGCGGTTGGTAAGCTCCTGGACCAGCCCATGGGGAGTCATCCTCGCCGCGCCCGCGACACCCTCGGACCGAACGTCCAGGTCAACACCACATCCGATGAGATGGATGGGTGTCTTAGCCCATAGGTGGGAGACGGCGAAGCTCTTGCCGTCCAACTCGATGGCCCTGGCGGTCGTCAGCCTGCCATAGCCCAGTTCCTGAAACAACGGCAGCAGCCAGCGCTCGCGGGTGTGCGAGGTCTTCGGGTCAGAGTCGGGGAGCTTCCCAGCGCCGGCCCGAAACGCCGACCATGCGCCGAGCAGCCTGTTCCAGGAGCGGTTGGTGGCCTCGTTGAGCTTCTCATTGCCGACCAGGTGATACTCGGCAGGATCCAGCCCTCCCAACGACTTGTCACCGTCCGCTACCCGCCGCAACAAGCCGGGGGGAAGAATCGCCCCTTCAACCCTTATCGTCTGAAAACTAGCGCTGCCTCGGCTTCGCCTCACAAACCGCCTCCAGTCGCGGCTGGCAGCAGAACATAGATGCCCAGCACGTCAGGCGGAAGATTCGGCTCAACCCGGTGTCGAACGCCTTTCTGCTGCGACGATATCCTGATTCTGCGGTGGGCCTCAAGCAGCTCCTCGGCCCTGCGCTGAGCCACATCGCTCAGATGAGGCAGCAGGTGTTCGAAGCCTTCCACAGCTTTCCCTACGAAGTCGCGCGCGGCCTCCGGGGCAATGTTGACGTCGGGGGTGGCGGCGAGCACTTCGTCAGCCTGGTGGTCGGGCAACCACTGGGCATTCTCCGGCGATCCCTCGAAAGCCAGCACCTTGCAGTCCTCTGCCAGCAGCGGGCGCTCCACATTGCCTTTCTGCGTGATAATGTGGTACCGGAACCTAACCAGGAGCAGGGTCGTCCGCTTCGATATGACACGTGTGCGGATCGCGCCGCATCTTGCTGCTACCCCGTCTTCGTGGGCGTCCAGCGCCGTTTCCAGCACATAGCTGGCGAGACCCTCGGTAAACGGATGCGTGCGGCTCAGGTAGATCTCGCCCGCGCGAACCGGAAGCTCGAACCGGACCTTGAGTTTCTCCGGGCCTCCCGCCGATTCTCTGAGCGCAGGCGGACACTCCGACAGATCCACCGCGTCCGTGCCGTTCTTCCGTGAGACGACCGCCCCGTGCAGCTTCAGCGCCTCTTGTGTGAATGACGCCACGTCCACGCCGCTGCCGATTGCATCCTGCATCGCCTGCAACTCCGCCGCCACATCATACGCCTTGATCGTCTCCTGCGCGAACATCGTGCGCGACCTTCTCTCGCGTTCCGCCGCCGACTCCCACTCCAGGTCGAGGTCCTCTCTCTGCGGCCTGAGGAACTCCTCAAACATCGTGAGCTGCGAGCTCGCGTCGTGGCCCCAGTCTTCGCGGAGCAGAAGGCCCTCGAATATGGCGTCCATAACCTCCTCGGCTCGGGCGGGAACTGGAACCGAGATGCCGAGAGAGCTGCGAATGGCCTTGTGCTTCCGCAAGAGAACGTTGAGAACGAGGCCGTCGATGTGATTGTCTACGCCGTAGTATGTCAGCACGCGGACCTTCGGGCTTGGTTGACCGTACCGGTCTGCACGACCTTCGCGCTGCTCGTGCCGGGTGGGATTCCATGCCAGGTCGTAGTGGACAACGGCGTCGAAGAGCTCCTGAAGGTTGACGCCCTCGCTCAGACAGTCGGTGCAGACCAGAACTCGGTGCTCAGCCTCGCCCAGCTGCAGCACCCTGGCTTCGCGCTCCTCCGGGGGCAGCGTGCCGGTCACGGCAGCGACCTCCACGTTCTTGGGAAGCGCGCTTCTGAGGACCTCGGCTACGTACTCGGCAGTCGGGATGAAGCGGCAGAACACAATGGGGTTAAAACCGTCGTTGACGATCTTTGCGACCAGCTTGGCTGCGTGGTTGGCCTTCTCATCGCTCTTTCCTACAAGCTTCTCGGCCTCTCGGGCCAGCTCAAGCAGCTTTGACCGCTGCCGGCGGTCGTCAGAGACCTCCAAAGACGGGTCCCCACCGGGCGCGGTGTCAGTCGTCTCGGTCAGGTCATCTTGGACCACGTCCATAACCGTCCTGCGTCCTATCGCATCTACTTCTTCGTCAGTATCGGCGTCCGCGCACGCAGCTCTATTGCGCAGCGTCGCGGCGGCGGCCACTGGGCTGGAAGCGATTGAACGCAGTAATGCCAGGGCCGACCACCAGCGGATGCGCTGGTGGAAGCGTGTCCCCGATGTGTCGGCGATGGTCTGCCGGGCGTAGTCAACAACCTTGTGCAGGAAATCCGCATACTCGGGAGTGAGCTTGTATGTCTCCTCGTGGTCTTCGCGCTCTGGAAAGGGTGTTTGGGCTGCCAGATAGGCCCTGATATCGGCGCGTCGCCGCTGGATAAAGTGGTCAGCGAGTCGCCGCCTGTGATGCTGGTTGTCGGGGCCGGCAAGGTCGTCGGGCAGGTTCGCCAATGAACGGTCCAGGATGGCTAGAAGCGACCGGAACTCGGCCTCTTTCCCGCTGTGTGGAGTAGCTGTGACGAGTATCAGATGCCGGTTGGGGTCAGAAGCTATCAAGGAGACGAGTTCGAACCGCTGTTTTCGGCTACTCCGACCCTCTCCGGCATAAGCGCAGGTGTGCGCCTCGTCCAGGATTACCAACTCCGGACAGGTGCGCGCGAACTCGTCGCGGCGCCGGTCGGACTTGATGAACTCGGTGGAGACTATGACGTAGGGGTAGTAGTCGAACAGTGACTCCCCGGGCCTACACGGCCGCTCCAGGCGTTTCACTGTGCTTGGCAGGACCAGCTCGGCTTGAATGTGAAACTTGTCGGCGAGCTCCCTCTGCCATTGCTCAGCCAGGTGCGGGGGGCACAGCACGGCCATTCGCTCGACTTCACCACGCTCCAGCAGCTCCTTGGCAACCAAGCCCGCCTCGATTGTCTTGCCTATGCCGACATCGTCCGCGATCAACAGACGCACTGGATCGAGTTTGAGCGCAACCATTAGCGGGACCAGCTGGTAGGGTCGCGGCTCCACCGCGATGCTGGCGAATGAGCGGAACGGCCCGGCGCTGGACCGAAAACTGAGCCTAAGCGCGTCCCGAAGCAGTCGGGCAGACCGGTAGTCGCCGACACGACTCGGGTCCGGAAGGTCAAACGACGCCGGTTCGACGTCTTCCAGCGGCAGGTAGATGCCGGTGGACTCGTCAGCAGTGCCGCCGAGAGGTCGCACCGCGAGCAAGTCTCCCTCGGACTCTGGCAACACTACCCACTCCCGGCCCCTTGCCTTAACCAGTGAACCCACTGCGAAGCTCATTGGGGCCTCCCGAAGACATGGGGATAGCGAGCAACGATCTCCTCCCAGTCATCTCTGTGGCCGAACCTGACCACTACAAAGCCCGCATCTTCGAGCATTTCAGCCTGCGTCCTATCGCGCTCTGCTCGCTCGGGATACTCGTGATGCGGACCGTCCACATAGATCGCGGCCTGGTGGTCATCATACAAGAAGTCGGGGCGAGTTCCACACGACTCGACAAGAACCTGGCCCCTGGACGGAAGCCGGCATTCCAGCCTGTTGATGAAATCCAACCACTCCTTTTCGAGTGTGGACTGCGCCAGTCGCACAAGCTCTTCCATGTGGACCGCCCGCGGTTTGGCTACGGGGCTAGTCTCTGCGGTCGATTTCCCGTATTGCGCTAGGACTTCACGTATGGCCTGCCTATCCAGCAGCCTGTGGTCAAGCTGGTTGCCGTAGCTCATCAGACAGTCGTAGCAGGCGGCTTCACAGTCCTCCCTGGCGTTGGGAGCCCGGCGTACATCTTCGCCGGAGTCAGGGTCGAAGTGGCAGAGCTCCAATGCGCGTCTGGCCACCCGAGCGAACGCCGCTGGGTCTTCCACAAGGCGGCGAAGAACACCAGCTCCGCCCTCGGCAGCCTCATAGCACAGTATGACCCGCCGATCATCTCGATTCGGCAACGCCTCTACCGCTAGTTCGTTGTCTTCAAGCTGGTATTCAGCCTGGATCGCCGCCTTGAGAGCCGCTTCCAGTGAGGCCACTATCTCTACAGCCATCGGAATCGCCGGCTCGAAAAGAAGGCAATTGCGCCAGTCCTCAACGTAGGGTATGACTCGCTCCTTGCGAGGGGACATGGGGTCGTCTTTCTCATCGTCAGAGGGCGCCTTGGCCCAGTACCCGCGCTCCACGTCCAGAGTGAACCCGTACTGCTCTTCGTGCGTGCGGCGCCTCCATCCCAGGTTGATTCGCCATATGGTAGCTCGATCCCCATAGGTCATCGTGGCAAGTGTCGCTCCATCGTGTACGAGACTTGCCGCTTGGCTCTGGACACTGCCGGACTTCTGCGCGAACCGCGCTCCCGTCACGATGTCGTAGCCCAAGCGCATTCTCTCCTCTTCATCGGAGTTGATCTTGTCTCGCCTCCTGGTGGAAACGTTCTGGAGTCGGAAAAGCTGGCGCAATGGTGAATCCAGCAGAGCGCCACATCTCTCACACTTGTCGGGGTTGAAGTCCGCGGTAACCGGATGCAGATACCCGCAAGAGCCGCAGAGCTTCGCTGTTCTGGTACCGATCCCGCCTTGCTCAGCCGGGTCTACGACCGGTAGGATTACCTTGTCGATGATGTAGCGCGAGCCCTCATGGTAGACAATGGCACGCGGTCCGAATTCCGATATTGCCAGAAACCTCGGACGTGAAAGGTATTCGTCACGCTGCTTGCTCTGTCGGCGAGCCGGGATGTAGGCCGACAGCGGCAATCGAGGAAAGCTGTACCCCGGCAGGAAGCCCTCGCTGGCGAAGTAGCGATAGCTGTAGAAGTCCGACTGCACCAGGTTCGCAATGTCTGTAAGAAGGGATTGCTGGTTCTCGGCCTCTCGTCGTAGTCGTCTGGCCTGCTCCTTGTCGGCCTGCGAGCGAGTCGGGTCTCGGATAATGGCGTCTTGCGCCCGTGCCTGCCGAAGAGCCGAAAGATACAGCGTTCTCCACCTGTCGCAAGCACGATCAAACGAACCGGCAACATGGTCCAGGACCTCATCCAACCATCCGCTGCTATACCAGGCGGATCGGCTCAACTCGTCCTGGATTGTGGAAAGGACGTTCCTGCACCGCGTTCGCGCTCGGTCTTTGGCTGCTACGTTCCCGGTGTCATCGGCGACGCTGGGGAGCAATGGTAGACCATTTGCCTCGTCAGTCAGATCCAACACGTCCTTCAGCGACTTGCCGAGCGAAAGACCGGTCTCGGCCAGCCACACTGAATGAACGTGGGCACGAACCAAGTCTTCGTTGGCCAGGTCCAGTCGTGGAGTGACCACGGAGCCGGAGACCATGTCCTGTGGCCGCTTGAAGAAGTACTGGTCGTGCGGGCTGCCGGTCGTGCAGTAGGAGAAGACAAGAGCAGGCTGTCCGCTCCTCCCGGCGCGACCACTTCGCTGGGCGTAGTTTCCGGGGGTCGGGGGCACATTGCGCATGTTAACGACGTTGAGCTCGGCTATGTCGACTCCCAACTCCATTGTAGGCGAGCAGAACAGTATGGGCAGCTTACCCTCCCGGAATCTGTCCTCGCGCCGTATTCTCTCGTCGTAGTTGACCTGAGCGGTGTGCTCTCTCGCTTCCAGCCCTATGTTCTCGCCCGCTGCATTGGTGTAGAACTCTACGAAGAACGAGTTCGTTCTGAAGCCGAGGTCGGAGCCGCGAGGAATCCTTATCGGATCGTGATATGCCTTCGATCCGTCTCCGGCAACCCAGAGCATCGAAGATGCGGTGAGCTGGTAGCCGTTCGCATCGTCCTGGGCAGTCGCCTCGATCACCCTCTCTACTAGACCGCCGATACGAAGAGCCGAGAGCAACTGCGCGATGATCAGGGATTTCTCGTCCAAGGTTAGGCGCTCTCCATAGTCCGGGAACGTGGACCCCCTGCCCAGGTAGTTGCCAAAGCCGCCGCGGGGCGACAGGTAGACGTTGCCGCCGAAGTCAGTGTTGGTCCGCGCCCTGGGGAAGAGCACGGCAGCGTACTCCATCCTAGATGCTTCATTGTCATCCAGTGCCCAGGGCTCTATCAGGCGCTGATTGCTTAGCTGCTGGATAGATTCCTGATACGCGGGGTCGAGGTAGTTCACTCTGGTCGTTAGTTCGCGGCGCATCAAGTCCAGAAGCGTCCTAGCAACTTGGCAGCGCGTTTGCGAGGACGCTGTGACCAACGCCGGATGCAGCCCGGCCCACACGTCTTCAGCCTCGCACACTTCATCGAGCGCCAGATACCTGATCTCCAAGAGGCCACATTGCTCTAGGTTTGGGGAAGTGATGCGCCAGCCGCGCTTCAGGTCGCGGTAGATTCTGTAGCCGAGAACTTCACGCAAAGCGCGCTTAGTTTCGTCGAGGGCGGCAAACCTGACCTCAGGGTCGACCGCATAGTGATCTATGGGCAAAGCAAGCGCTTCGAACACCCTGCCAGTCAGTTCTTCGTGTCTAAGCCCGGAGCCACCGGCGCGGAGCGCCGCACGGTAGATGGCTGACCGGAGTATGCCGATCTCAATAAAGTCGTTGAAGTGGCCAGCCTGCAGCGACGCATCCTGGCGGTTGTCTGTGAAACTGAGCAGCTTGCGGGCCCGCTCCTGTAGCGAATGCTCTTCGCGGAGATACTTGATCGCTGAGAGGCTGAGCACGGTCGTTGCCGTGCTTCGGCCTTCCGAAGTCAGAGTCGACAGCTTGGCGAAATCGTTCTTCTGCCTGCCATCGTAGGCTACGCCGCAATGCAGGCAGAACCTGAATGGTGCTGGGATGAACGCGCAGGCGATGCCTTCCCTTGAGATCCTGCCCAGTGCGTCCAACTGGAAGCGTTGGGGCACGTACTTGCGAAAGGACGGTTTGACCCGCAAGTCTCCTCTGTGTTCCTCGATCCAGTCATCCGGAAGCCGACTGAGAGCTTCGCCGTCGTCGGCTGGCCAAGGATCCTCGACGTTGAAGTGCAGGTAGCCAAACCGCGTGTCCTCGTCCGACTGCTCGTCTGCTTCCCTTGGCTCCAGGCACGCGGCCCCGGTCTGGGTATCCGCAACCTGCTTTACCCGGTAGTATTCCTGCCCGCACTCCCGGCAGAAAACCAGCGGATATAGGAGTCGCTCCCGGTCTCCCGGGACGAACTGCTGGGCTTGCGTCGTTAGATGGCGTGCGCATACGTCCTCAAGCGAGGCGTACACAGTGTCGCCCCTGCTGATGAACTGATGCAGCCGAAACGCGAATACCGCGAACCCGGTCTGCCGGTCGGTGTGACGATACCCCTCAAGTAGATGGCGTTTGATGGCTTCCGCGCACTGATTTGAGTCCAACCCGGTCAAGTTGCCAAGGTCGGTCGCTGCGCCGTCTGAACCCGTGATGCTTCGGGGCGTCGACCTGATCAAGCGTCCTGTGTCGGACTCCGCGGACACTCCAAATGTCGTCTCCATCCACACCGAAAGCGGGTCGCGAACGAACGACTCGTGGTCCCCGGGTAGCCCGACGGCAGAGCTCGATACGCTGGCGCGGAGCGCGTCTGCGAAACCGGGAGCCGAGAAGTCGACGTCAGGCGTGGTTCGGCGTAAAGTCTCACCAATCACGTTCTCCGGCTTGACTTCAGTGCCGAACAACGTAGTGGCGACCTCCGCCACATGCGACCTTTGCTCATCGAAAGCCCCGGCGCCGGCTAGCGTCGCGGAAGTGCCTATGCACTGCATACCCTCTGCGGACAATCTGTCAGCCACACGGCGCACAAGCAGGCCCACGTCTGATCCCTGTCGTCCTCGATATGTATGCAGCTCATCCAGAACAAGGAACCTGAGCCCTTGGGCAGCATTGACCAGGCCTTGCTCCGAGGGGCGAGTAAGGATGAGCTCGAGCATAACGTAGTTGGTAAGAAGGATGTCCGGAGGATTGGAGATGATGTCGTTTCGCTCTTCATCGGATTCCTGCCCTGTGTACCGAGCGAAGGTCACAGGGCCTTTCCCATCTGGGAATCCGTGACACAGGAACTTGGTGAGTTCCCCGTATTGGCTGTTGGCGAGGGCATTCATCGGGTAGACCACAATCGCTCGAATGCCCTTGCCTGAGCCGTGCCTGATAACGTGATCCGCGATAGGCACGATGTAGGCGAGGCTCTTTCCCGAACCGGTGCCGGTGGTCAGCACATAGTTGTGACCGTTGCGAGCTACGCGAACCGCATCCGATTGATGCTTGTGCAAGCGCAACGGCAATCCCGGATCGTGTGGGCCTGACTTGATGCGGAACACCTGAGCGCACTCGGGATGCAGGACCTCTCGATCTACCAGGGAGTCTATGTCGTCTCCAGGCTCGAACGAGGGATTCAGCTGAATCAGTGGTTCCGGCCAAAGTGAGCCCGTGCGCAGACTCTCGTCCACGTATGACCCGATGTGCTCGTCTCGGATATTTATGAAACTCCTGATGTACGAATCGTAGTCCCGTATTAGGTTGTCTCTCAGGTCGAATACGTCCATGTTCTCCCCTTTGCCCGCGCCAGACACGCAGCCGGATCTAGGCCCGTTGCGTGTGTCGCCCTCTCGTGCGACTCGCTTCTTCGTCGCGACCCGTACACAATAGCCACCTCTCCAGTCTCCCGGAGGTCGGCCGTTCCGACAGTGGCGAGCCGGGAGCCTCAAGCTCTCTGCGCTATATGTAGAACTTGAAACTGGGACTCACCCTCGAAACGGTCGGGTTCGAAACAAGGATCTCTCCCACCGCGTCGGAGAAACCGACAGTGACCGGCAGCGAATCACCCAGTTTGCATGCATTATAGTTGAGCTTCGTCAGTCCAAAGATGTCACGTGCGACCTGCTCAATATCAGCGTCGCCGTACTGCACGTCGATTCTCAGCGGCACTGGAACCTCCCAGCCGTCGTAGGTTAGGAGACTGGGCTTGAAACCGCTGGCCCAGAGGTAGGCTGTTCGGGGACCCAGCTTCCACACGGTCCCACGGAGTATCGGCCATTGACCTTGGCGGAACATTCGTGGACCACCGAGGTCGGTTCGGACACGTACGCCCACTAGCTTAACTCCTGGCGGACAAGCCTGCTGGTATCCAGAGAACTCGCCTTCGTTGATGGTGGACCGTGAGTGCAGGAACACCTCACGTAGTGACACTCCGCCCTGTTCCTCGTAGGTCTTTAGAACTCCCGCAAGGAGCCTGCGGGCGGACTCGGTGTCGAGGTGACATTGCCGCTTCTCTGGTGAGTACCACGGGCCATACTCGCCACGGAACACGATGCCGTCACCTGTATCGAGGAACATCTGAGCCGCACAGCAGGCAGTGTTCGGGCGCTGACGGTCTTCGGTTCTCCGAAAAGCGATACCGATATAGCACACGCCGTCTCTGGCAGTGGATAGGCGCCAGGGCTTTCCACCTGCTTTGTAGTAGAGCGCGGTAGAGAGATTCCAGGCCCTGTCAGACTCGCACGTGAGTCCGCGATCCCCGTATCTCAAAGCTGGGCCGATGCGAAGTGTTGATTCCCTGATCAGTTGGAGAGGAACGCCAAACTCCATCGCCCTGGCTTTGAGTTGGCGCCTGAAGTCCACTGAGAGTTTGTATTCCTCGGGGTCGTAGTAACCGAACAGGTCGGGCTGCTGCTGTCGAATCCGCCTCTCTGCTCGTGAGAGGCTGCGACCGTGACCATCTGATACCTTTGATAGCGGCCGACAGTTCATCCACACTTGGTCGGGAACCACACACACAATGACATTAAGTTGTTCGTCCCGCTCGTGGGCTATGCGGATCGCGTTGTGGTAGAGGTTCACCACGTCGTACGCTCTCTTGTTAGCGTCTTTGTGAGACGCCGCGTGCAGGAGTTCGGGAGAGTCAAGAACGTGGCTCCACGCAGGGATTTCGTACCACGTGGAGTCGAAAGCCGCTCTGAATCCCGGATACGCCGGCCAGAGATAACGCGCTTTCGGATCTTCTCTGCTGTCTGCAACTGCCGGCGTCACAATGGGACCGAGCATCAAGGCGGTCCACTTCTGAAACGCCGACATCCCTTCCGAAGTCCCTATGACTCCGTAGGATATGCTGGCGAGGTGTGAAGGTAAGTCAGCGTCAAACGGGCCGAACAGAGCAAGCCCGGCGTGCGGGTCACACAGTCGCTGGCCATATCGGAACTCAAGCTCCGGCTCAGGAAGAACGGTGATCGCGGAAGTCATGGCATCCACCTCACTGGGTATCCATCTCCTCCAGCTCAAGGAGATCATCCGCTTCACAATCGAAGTCCGATGCGGGGATATCAGAGCGCAGATTCTGAAGCTGCCCGTCGAGAACAGAGATGCCGACTCTACCTGAGAACGGCTTCGCAGAGAGAGTAACTGCATCGTCAAGGGAGTACCCCAACGGGATCAGGTCTCCGCCCCCCGAAAGGAAATCACACACAGCCATCTGCCGGGTGAGCCACTGATGATTGAACCAGGACTTGGCCACCAGCTTGCGCCTTGTTAGTGCTGCGTTGCGCTCTAGGGGCCGTCCGTCTAGGTCGGTGATGAACAGGCGCATCCTTAGAAGGGCAACAAAGGAGTCGCCAATGTCCTGACGCACGCGGAACGTCGGTGCAATGTGGTACCGGAACTCGTCTCCCCGTCTGCGGACTCCCGTGACCTTGATCGGTACCTGGCGACCCTTGCGGCTTACGTAGTGAACGCAGTCGTTGGGTAGCAGGCCGACAGGAAAGTAGTAGATCTTGCGTTCCTCGGAATAGGTAAGCCCCACCCGTGCCAGCTTGCACAATAGCGATTCACGGAGCAGGCAGGCCACAACGTCTCGGGACGGTGAGCTCAGCACCGTACAGCTATCCCGCCAGTCAACACTCTGGACCTTCTCGTACCTATCCGCGAGGTGCCCGATAGGCGCTTCGAAGGCCAGCATAAGGCCGCCCTCGGTGCTATGCGAGGGCCACTCGCCACTGGCCTCGCCTGCCTGCTGCCAGGCACGTACAGAAGTCGGGCGAAAGACGAAGACCGTCCTAGGGATTGACCGAAACCGAAAGCAGTTGGAGAACAGAGTCTCAGGCCTGCTGGCGAGGACGCCAGGCGGCAGAAAAGTCTCGGAAGCGAATGCCTTTCCTTCCTCCGCGATCGGTCTCGGTGCGTCAATGGAGCTGAGCTTGGCCAGAAGCTGCTGGAGTCCGGTTGCCCAGTTGCTGAACGGTATGAACGTCAGCGGCGAAACCATCCAGTCGAGTTCGGTTGGTCTCAGATCGTCAATGTTCAGTGGGATTAGGAAATCGTCACGGCGTTCCTTGGCTATGTTGAGTGCCAGCGTGCGCTCGCTTATAGGGTTAGGCTTGTGCAGTGAGGACCTCGACAAGAGGGCAATCATGCGGAACGTCTGGCTCTTGATCGCTATGTCGATGTCATTCGGGTAAGACTCTCCTCCCAGTAGCTTGAACCGGTCGCACCACACGCGGTATCCCTCTGCTGTGAGCTTCCGAGTCAGCCATTCGGCCAGAGCAGCATCCTCCCAGGCGTAGCTGATGAAAAGATGGTCCCTTGCTCTCTGTTTTGCCGGTCCGTTCCGTCTTGCTGCAGCGGCGCGACTCAAATAACGATCCTTTCCACCTCATCCAGGGTTATGGCATCGGTCGTCCTGTCATACAGCTTAGTCGTCCTCGGCGACTCGTGCGCCGCGATAGCCTGGGCGTTCTCTATCGTCCCGCCGTTCTCCAAGTAGGCTGTGATCCCCGTGGCTCGAAATGTGTGGCAGCAGATGTTCTCTGGTAGTTCAGCATCCTCTGCCCGGCGCTTTATCATCCTCAAGACGTCACTCCTGGTCATCGGCCTGGCGGTAAGGACATTCGTCTTACCTTCGGCTGTTCGGAATAGATAGCCTTTCTTGTCCGACGCAGTTCCCGCCGCGGCTATGTAGGCATCAACGTAGGCCCCGGCGTTGTGGTGGGCAGGAACCTCGTGGAACTTCCCGCCCTTCTCGTGGAGCCGTACCCACCAGCGCTTGCCGTTCTGGTAGTAGTCCTCGACGCGCATTCCCACAACGGCGCTCACCCTGGCGAAGCTGTAGACCATGAGGCCGATCAGAGCGCGATCGCGCAGGCCGACAACCGTTGATGTATTGATGCTGTCCAGTAGCTTCCTGGCATCGCCGGCGGAAAGGACGGGCGTCTTGCCCCGCTGGGTGACGTACTTCGGGCCCCTGACGGACGCGGCCGGGTTCATTGGCAGGACCTGGCCAACAACAAGCCAGTCAAAGAGCATCCGGATGGCGGCAAGGTGCTGCTTAACGGACGGCGCTGACAGCTCCGTCTGGAGGGTCTCGATGTACGAAGCCACAACAACGGGCTGCAGCCTGTCCAGTGTCAGACCGTGGGCGTCGCACCAGGCGAAGAAGTCCCTTGCCGCCCGGGCGTAGGCCTGGCGGGTGTTGGGGTTCCTGATGTTTGCAGTGAAGAACTCGATGAACCGCTTGGCGGCTTGGTCACCGGCGTCCTGGATGACGGCCGGGAGGAAAAACGCGCCCCCGGGTTGGACTGTCGCTAGCTCTGTTTTGGTGTTTCTCAGGGCCATTTTCGTAATGCTCGCTCCGTGCCTCATAACGTCCTTTATGGTTCAGTAAAGAATAGCAGAAAGAGGGGTGGCGTGCAACCGTAATGGCGGAGTTTGGGCTCCGGCTGTCAGCGTCGTTTTCTGGCGTCGGTGGATAACGAATCAGTCGTCCTGGCCGGGAGAGGCGCGTAGAATCGAATCCTAACGCGTCGTTTGGCAGCTACGAGGTCCGATGACAGCCCATGATGGCGTCTGGTGGCCGAATGGACGCTCTCGACGACGAAAGCACCCAAAGCCCGCACAATCGATGAGCTACTCTTCTCCCCCGCCGTTACTCGGACCTGAGCGCAACAATAGGGTCAACAGCGGCCGCTTTGCTTGCAGGGTAGACGCCAAAGACAAGTCCCAGCGCCACCGAGAAGACCACTACTGCGCCCGCGACCACCCACGGAATGAGCATAGGCCAGCCTGTGGCGAGTGAGGTTATCTTTGCGCCGACAAGTCCGACCACTACGCCGCTTATCGCTCCCAACACAGTCAGAACCATCGTCTCTATCAGAAACTGAAGGAGGATGTCTTTGCGTCGCGCTCCTATCGCTCTTCGGATGCCGATCTCCCGCGTTCGCTCGCGCACAGCGATTAGCATGACGGCAGGGATGCCTATCCCGCCCACTAGCAGCGATATGCCTCCGATACTGCTCAGAAGCAGCGTGAATGTGCCGGAGACTGCTTCCTGGGCATCGAGGATCGCCGTCTGGCTCTGAGTGGTGAAGTCGTCGGGTGCATTCGGCTTCAGGCGGTGGCGTTCACGCAGTAGATCGCGTATCTCCACGGATGCCGAGTCCATGTCTCGGCTGTCGCGGACGCTGACGTAGACCGTACCCACATAAGTAAGATTGAAGACGCGCCGCAGAGCGGTCCTCAGCGGAATGAAGATCTGGTCGTCCTGGTCCTGTCCCGAGATGTCGAGGCCCTTGGTTTCCATCACACCAATGACCTCAAATGGAACCCTGTTGATGCGGATGGTCTCTCCGACCGGATCATTGCCGCCAAACAGGTTCTGCACCACGGTCTGTCCCAGGACGGCGACACGTGCTGAACCGCGAGCCTGGTCTTCATCGAAGAACCCTCCCTGTGCGGGGCGGAAGTCGCGTACATCCTGGTATTGGGGAGTCGTGCCGACAATCGAGGTCGTTGTCGTGGACTCCCCGTACTTCACCTGCATCTTCCTGGACTGCGCGGGCGCAACGGCCATCACCGACGTGCTTTCATCGGCGATGGCCTCAGCGTCCTTGTCTGTGAGAGTAATGACCACAGCGCCCGCTTGCTGCGGTCTTCCGGCATAGAGCTTGACCTGTCCGGCGTTCACCAGGAGCAGGTTCGTGCCCAGGCTCTCGACCTTGCGCAGCACCTCTGCTCGTGTGCCCTGGCCTATCGCCACCATCGCAACGACAGCGGACGTGCCGATGACAATGCCGAGCAGCGTCAAGCCGGTGCGCACCTTGTGTGCGCCCAGAGCCCGCAGCGCAGTGAGAATCCCGAGCTTGTACCTCATCCCGCTACTTCCCCTGGAGAGCTTCAACCGGGTTCATGTGAGCTGCCCGTCGTGCCGGCTGCACACCGAATATGATCCCGATGAGAACCGAAAACGCCACAGCCAGCCCAATCGCCTGCCACGAGACAACCGTTGGCATTCCCTTCATCACGCTGAGCGCCCTCGCGGCGGCGATGCCTGCCAGGACCCCTATCAGGCCGCCTGTCAACGTGACCATCACGGCTTCGGCAAGGAATTGCCTGAGTATGTCCTTTCGGCGGGCTCCCAACGCGCGTCGAATGCCTATCTCGCGAGTGCGTTCACCAATGGAGATGAGCATGATATTCATAATGACCAGCCCGCCAACCAGGAGCGCAATCGCAGAGACGATTCCGAGGAAAAGGGTCAAAGTCTGCGTCGTGCCTGAGAACA
>Ga0315282_10001336_pt1 | contig 46663 bp, 43 predicted proteins | sample YL17G07_20_MG_FD_203693 | JGI IMG/M metagenome (GOLD analysis project Ga0315282, IMG submission 203693) | Sediment microbial communities from Yellowstone Lake, YNP, Wyoming, USA - YL17G07_20 | ecosystem: Environmental > Aquatic > Freshwater > Lake > Sediment | place: USA: Wyoming | collected...
CAAAAGAGAATAGATCAACTTTTTCTGCTCAATCCGTCAGATTATCAATTGAATACAGGTTACGGTTAAGTATCATTTCTAACTAAAATAGGTATTACTTAGCGATGGAATCATTTAGTGGAGTCTTTCCATTTTTTGATTGAACCCGGTTCAACCAGTCTTACCTTTATATATAGACCAAATGATTCTTCAATGCGCCTTCGGATTTCTTCTTCAATTGCACTCATCTTCTTTATCTCATCGAAGAATATCTTGCCAGAGACTTCGACCCAGACTTCTAACTCATCCATCGCACCGTTTCGATCAACCTTCAAACGATAATGAGGTTCGGTTCCCTCTATTTCGGTTAGTATCTGCTCAATCTGCGAAGGATAGATGTTTATTCCCTGAACAACTATCATGTCATCTGTTCTTTCCGACACTCTGGACATCCTGACAAGTGTTCTTCCGCAAGGACACGGCGAATGATCAAGGCTGGTACAGTCTCCCGTTCTGTATCTTATCATCGGAAAGGCTTCTTTTGTTATCGTTGTCAAAACGAGTTCGCCTTTTACTTTATCTGGCAAAGGTTCACCAGTTTTTGGGTCTATAACCTCGGCGATGAAGTGATCTTCAAAAATGTGCAACCCATTCTTTTCCTGACATTCAACAGAAACACCCGGTCCCATTACCTCGCTCAGACCATAATTATCCAGAGCAATGATGTGAAATTTGTCTTCTATCTCTTTACGTATAGATTCCGACCATGGTTCAGAGCCAAAAAGTCCGACACGCAAAGACAACTGAGCGGAACTAATACCTATATCTCCCATGACATTAGCTATATGAAGTGCAAAAGAAGGTGTACAGACAAGCACGGTGCTTCTGTAGTTCTTCATTATGGTTACTTGTTTCTCTGCGCTGAGTCTTGAGCATGGAATGACTGTTGCGCCTATCCGTTCTGCACCATAGTGAAATCCCAATGCGCCTGTAAACAATCCATAGTCAAATGCTATCTGAACTATGTCATCTTTTGTCACATTTGCGGAAATCAATACTCGTGTCATGAGTTCTGTCCAGTGTTCTATATCGTTCTTGCTGTATCCGACGACTATGGGGTCCCGTGTAGTTCCAGAAGAAGACTGAAGCCTTACTACTTCCCGCAGTGGAAGGGCAAACATGCCATAGGGTTGGTTCTGCAATAGTGTTTCCCTTGTGGTAAAAGGTATTCTTGATAAATCCTCAAGGGAGGTCATGTCCTCTGATATAATCCCTGATTTATTCATAAGATTATGGTAAAAAGCGACGTTCTTGTATGCACGGTTGACTGTTACCTGCAAACGTTCAAGTTGTAGCTGTTGTAGTTCATCTCGTTGTAGAGATTCATATTTTCCGTATCGTGTTGACATTTTATCCACCTCCCTTATACAGTGATCAGTAATGAGTGATGAGTGATGAGTGATCAGTAATAAGTATAACTAAAACCCATCACACTGATTACTAATTACTGATCACTGATTACTTTTTCTATTCCCAGATTTCTTTATATCCTTTGCCCAAATAGGCACGCTTGACTTCTTTGTTTTCTAATAATTCTTCCGAAGTTCCTTCGAATACCGCCCTGCCTGTTTCTAGGATGTAAGCCCGATCCGCAGTTTTCAGGGCAACTCTGGCATTTTGTTCAACTAATAATATGGTAGTGTTTTTTTCGCTTCGTAGTCTCTTGATGACTCCAAAGATTTCGTTGACTACTAATGGTGCAAGACCCATCGAGGGTTCATCAAGTAATAATAGCTCTGGTTTAGCCATTAACGCTCTACCAATGGCAAGCATCTGTTGCTGTCCGCCGCTCAAGGTTCCAGCAAGTTGCTTTTGCCGTTCTTCAAGAATTGGAAATATGCCGAAAACAGTCTTTAGACTATTCTGTATCTCCTTTTTTCCTTTGCGTCGGTGAAAATATGCGCCAAGTATAAGATTATCAAGAACCGTCAGGCTACCAAATAACTGTCTGCCCTCAGGCACCTGTGAGATACCAAGCCTTACTATTTTTTCTGGTGACAACTTGGTTATGTCCTGATCCCTGAAAACTACGTTCCCTTTGCGAGACGTGATCAGACCACAAATGCTGTTTAGTAGAGTAGTCTTTCCCGCACCGTTTGCACCGAGTAAAGCAACGATCTCCCCATATCCTACGTGAAGGGATATGCCTCTCAATGCCTGAATATTGCCATAAAATGAGCTTAAACTTTGTACCCTAAGCATTTTTCATCCTTTAACTAACTACGGACATTCTTCATAGAATCTTGTAAGATAAAAATTGATAGGAGGAATAAGGGAATTTCTGATAGTTTAAGCCTTTTTACATGCTTCGATGCCATAATCATAAGCAGTCTGCATGAAGGCTTCGATATTTTCACACGATACGTCAGTATGAATAGCGTTTGACAGAGAGAATATCATTCCTCCGCCGGGATGCCGAAATGTGTCTATAACTTCTTTTGTGCCAATTATAACTTCCTCTTTTGAACAGTGTGGAAGTAGATGCTGAACGTCAATGCCCGGCATGAAGGTGATGCGTCCTCCATAAGCTTCTACTGTTGCTTTGGCATCCATCGCATAAGGCTGTATTGGGTGGATCACATCGAGACCGATCTCTATAAGGTCTTCCATGATTGACGTGACGTTTCCACAAGTATGTAGCCAGAACTGCATATTGTGTGCGTGTGCTTCTTCGATTAATGCGGCATAAGCGGGCTTGATGAACTTTCGGAACACCTCCGGGCTGAAAAATAGCGATTCCTGTGTTCCCATGTCATCACTTGTATAGATTGCATCAACCTTTGCTGACCCATAGCCTTTTATTACTTTCAAATGAAAGTCACGCACAGCATTAGTCAACCGCATTGTTTTCTCTGGCTCCAAAAGGAAGTCTGCTAGAAGGTCTTGCATACCACGAATAGTCCATAGTCTTTCGTAGAAACAGAAGAAATCCATGCCTACAACGAAGGCATTGGGGTTATCTTTCCTGACCTGAGCGGCGCCAGTAAAGAAATCGGGTATTATAGGAACAGGCATCTTCTCTATGTATTCATCGAGATAATCCCATTTACTCAAGAATCTTCGGGAGTCTATACCTTTGGCTGTTTCATCTTCATCCGGTTTTTCTCTTATAGCCCATCTGTATTCGGGATAGTCAGGTGATGATTCCCATCCTCCCGGCGCCATGAAACCGACCTGTATAAAATCGTCAGGTATAGTCTCAACAAAATTTCTCAGCCTATCGCCATAGGCATCGTAGCAATCTCCACCGATCCACATGCGTATCATCAATGGAACTCTTCGGCATCCACGCCTTTCTAAAGCAGATCTAACTTCGTCCCTTGTCAGCATATCTGGGTGCATATTTACTCCTGTATTATACTATTTTGTAATCATTAAAAGATATCATATAAACTGGATTCCCGCTTGCGCGGGAATGACAATGGATATGTTATTTATCAATAGAACCATCTTAAACGTCACAGATTTTGAATGCGGTTTCTAGTGCCTTTATTGGATCACCTTTGGGAACAAACTCCTGACCTACATACATGTCGTAATCTGTGTTCTTGATGGTACGCATAATCGCTGGATAGTATAGTTCCTGATCTTCGTCCAGATCTCTGCGACCGGGGTTGCCTGCTGTATGGAAATGACCGATATAACTGACATAATCTTTGATGGTCTGGATAATATCGCCTTCCATGATCTGCATGTGGTAAATGTCATAAAGTAGTTTTACGTAAGGTGAGTTTACCAGTTTCATGACTTCCACACCCCAAAGAGTATGATCGCACTGATAATCTTTATGATCTCTCTTGCTGTTGAGCAATTCAAGGTGTAAATAGACTTTCTTCGCCTCTGCCGCTTTTGCAACACGTATCAAACCTTCTGCTGTTGCGTCACGACCTTCATCATCAGAAAGACCGTTGCGGTTGCCTGAGAAGACTATAAGTCCGGGGATTCCGTATTCAACGGCTACGTCTATATTCTTCAGGAGTTCCTGCTCAATTCTGTCATGGTTTGAGCGTTTATTAAGTCCATCACCCAGTGAAGCATGCCCGCCTATCGTGGCAATGACCATGCCTTGATCCCTGACCATATTCCAATACTCTTTTGGTGGCATTTCAACGGAAGCATAGCCGATCTTTGCCGACTCTTTGATCACTTGTTCAGGCGTAACGCCGTCACGGATAAAGCACCAATAACATACCGACTGCTTGATTCGTCCCATAGTTGTCTCCTATTTTATTGCTATGAGTGATTACTCTAGCAAGCCAAAGGCAATAGTTACAATTTCCACCATATATGGTTTGGATTATACCCACTTTGCCTAGAAATGGGTACACTTTGAAACCTTAGGTTTAGTAAAGCTATTCATGAATAAGCCTATCTACATCTTCTTCATTTTTTATATCAAGCTCTCTAGCGGCTTCTTCACCCCATTGATATATCTGTTCCCATATTTTACCATTCCTAAAGTATTGATCTAATGCTTCTATTAGGACTTGATTTCTTGTTGTTTTTTCTCTTTTTACTATTTCATCAAGTTCCTCCATTATATTAGATGGCAAAGATAAAGTTATAGTTTCTTGTCGTTCCATTTTTCTCACTTCCATAATCAACCGATAAATGTCACAATAATTGTGATGCCTGTATTCACTAATGTGCATACATTTTAAGCTTTATGGACTTAAATTGCAAGATCAAATGAACATTGCAAGTTATCGTTTTCTGTAAATTGCAAGATTTAGGCTTGCCTGCGTATAATCAGGGTTTATCTCCAAAGCCTTCTCAAAATATTTGCAGGCTTCTTCATACATGCCCATCTCAGCAAGACATCGCCCATAACCTGTTATGGCTTTGTAGTTATCGCGATCAGTTAATACGATCGTCCTGAATACTTTTGATGCTTGCTCGAATTGCCCCTTTTCCATCAGGTTATAGGCTCTATGAAGGTTATTTTCAATCTCATCTGAGTAGGTTTTTTGATCATCGGAAGTCGCGGTGGTATCCTCAGACTCATCAGATTGAGTTTCTGATCTCTGTTCTTCGTCTTTTGGCATACAGCATTTTTTATATTTTTTCCCACTTCCACATGGGCAGGGATCATTTCTTCCGACTTTCAATTTTGTTCACCCTATTCATGGAATGCTGGGTCTCGTTCCTCGACCCAACCTACGACTACTCAGGAAATAATCCGCTAATAACGCTAATAACGCTAATAATCGCGAATATAATAAAAAAATTCGTGAAAATTAGCGTAAATTTGCGGATAAAAGAGATTTTCATAATTCGTGAAATTCGTTTATTTGTGTAATTCGTGATAAAAATTTCATATTGTTTGCTTTCGTGTCTTGGTGGTTAATTAAACACTACTTTAATGAGAAAATCTCCGCATTATTGTCCCAGAGCATGGCACGAGCGACTTTAAGAGCCATATCTTCATTTATGTAACCATCTTCCACAAAATCAGCCAGCGCATTTGACAACGATCTTATATACAGCTTGATCTTCGCTATCGTCCACTCAACATAATAGCTGTCAGAGTACCATCCGACGAGTTTTGGATAAGGTACAGCCTGTAACCTTTCGAGTATCGCCTTCTTGATCAATTCTGGATAGAACGTATACCACCAATGACCTGCGGAGTAGCAGTTAGCAAAGGTCTTTGCATATATGGCAAGTTCGTGGTTCAAAGTAGTATTCAATATGCTGAATACAAACTTTACTTCCGGGAATCTATTCAGAGCATCCCTGAACGTCTTTATCATCCCCATGTCTGTTGAGAATCCATCCCATTCAAGACGGTATTGTATCTTGCGATCAACGCCCAACATAAGCTGGAATGGAAGATTAACCTCACGGCAGAATTCAAAAAGGGTATAGAGCATATATGACTGCAAACGTGCTGATTCGTCATCATTCAGACGTTTCCCTTTCAATACTCTGTCATAAAGCCCGCTTGCATCGCCTTCGGCAACAGGGAAAGCCTGAAAGTTCGGTGGAAGCGATATTGCCATCGAAGCGGCTTCAATCCCAACGAATTTATCAACAACCATTCGGATTGCGGATTTCAAGTCAGTTAGGTTGCTGATTGAATTTCCTATCAGTGATTCGAGTTTTTCACGGGTCGCCTTTTCTTGTATATCCAATACCCATTCGTCAGTTCTAAGGCTTGGCACAAAAGATTCTCTGTCACAACCACTTAAATCCTCATCTGGTAGATTCGTCAAGAACGACTTTTTAATATTAACACTTTCCAAGGCCTCTCGATACCAACCTTCAGACTGCATTGTTTTTGATGCTACTTCGCATAAATCCTGCCAATTACCTTCATTGATTGTTTCACCTTTGAAGCCAAGCGCATGACTTATGGTCATGAATCCCCACCAAGTCGTCGTATTAGTGATCTTTGGTATAAAGGGAATTGCATTCTTCATGCGCTTATCGGGTGAGATGCGATCATTCATAAGTTCCTCAACGTTCATTCCCACTGTTGAAAGTTCCATTTTGATGTAATGGTAGCTGAAAATATTACCGATAAATTGCGCTGACGGTGTTCGATGCTGTAAATGTGTATGCGGATCAATAACCGGCATTTTGCTTATTTCTGCCTCTAGTCTTTTTGATAGTTCGCTGCGCATATCTTACCTCCATATATATAAACAGCAAAATCTTTATAACAAAATATTTTAAATTTCTTTAGATGTCATGTCTGTTCATAGTATACATATAGATACTTTCATTGTCAAACAAAAACGAAAAACTATGGAATTTAAGGATTTTGTTTGTTATATTATATGAAAGTAAGTATGGTTTTTTAAGGATTAACACAATCAGAAAGGAGTAGAGATATGATCCCTTTAACAGAGATGAAAGAAAAACGTTTCCAATTTCTTTACAAACTTTATGAAATGACAGAAGGAAATGAATTAGAACTTGCTTCCATAGATAATATCATGCAAGAATTAGATTTTACCAGCGATCTGGCTTGGCAGATTATGACTTACTTAAAAGAAGAGCAGTTGCTAAAACTTATGAATTTAGATGGGGATTTACAAATCACGCATAACGGTGTAGTTGAGATCGAAAAAGCACTGTCTGAACCAGAGAAACCTACAGAACACTTCCCTCCATACATTATAAATTCACAAATTCAGCAAGCTAATCCAGATGTTTCACAGACTGTATCTTTCAGCGATGATGACTATAATAACCTGAAAGAAATGATGATATTATTAAGAGAATTCATTGAGCAAGAAAGCGAACTTGAATCTGACAAAAAATCCGCACTTATTGCTGAAATTGGGGCGATAGAGGCACAAATGTCTTCGCCAAAACCAAAGCATAATATCATGTTCGAAAGCCTTCATGCCATTAGGAATGTTGTTGAAGGTGCCATAGGTACTGTGCTTACGTCTAAGTTTTTGCCTATGATCCAAAAATTCTTAGCATCTATATCATAATTTTTCTTAAATATTGATAGTCCATCATATCACTTTAAGCTGTATACACGATAATAGGGTCTAACTAGACTTTTATATGCACAAGGATAGTTATAGTCTTTGACGCTGACAAGATAAGGGATCCCGCCGTTGTCTTTTATTGTTGTGATTGATGGCTCATTCTTCGGTGTTGTTGCAACATTGCTTCCTGTGACGAGTTGGTACGTACTCCGATCTGCGAAAAACATTAGGTAATGACAGTCATACTCAATGGATGTTTCCAGGAGTATAGCACTGTTGGTCGGCAGGTTATCCTTTATAAAGTAGCCCGTGTCTTTGAATCCTTCCATGTAATAACTATCACTATTGTAATCGTCATAAGACACTGGCTTTTTATCTGTGACCTTTACGCTTTCCATAGCTAGGGGATATACAAGAACTATTGCCATTATCGCTATCAATACCTTGAATAACCTGACGTATATCTCAATCCATGAGTACCTATGGAGTTTTCTTAGAATTATATATATGAGTGCAAAAGGAAATAAAGCGGCAACATAGCATAGAAACTGATATATAATCCATGCGTTAGTATATAGTGAAGGACTGATATTCTCTATGATTGTGATACTTGCGATACCTGATAGCGTAGTTTCTTTTAGCCCCTCAGATAGCCTGATAGGCCATTGAGAAAGGAAAAATAAAGAGAAAAACATAGCGAAATAGCTTACTGTGGAGATTCTATAATCACCTCGAATTATCCTGAGAAATACAGATGCAAAACTTATGAGCAAGGCGGGAGTAGCGATGTCCGTGCCTGCGGGAACTTTTGAAACGCTTATAGATAATGGAATCAGAACCCCAACGATCCAAATAAGGGTATACAGATCACCCAAAGTTCGATACCGTAAGGCGAAAACGAGTAAAAAGAGGAAGGAAACAAAGATTATCAGATACCAGTATGGATAATGTGCTGGCATATATTCAAAGAGATGGCAGTCCCAAGGTTTCTCCCATATTTCCACCTCAGTATATAAATGCGCCATTACCATTTTGTTTTCTTGAGTGAACTCTTTTGTATATTTTATGAGACAGAATATAACCCATGGAGATGCGACTAAGATAGAAAACAGGAGTTGAGCCATCACTTTTCTGATATTTATATTTGCCCTTTGAGATTTTAAAATGCCCGTCCTGCTTAGAATGAACATGACAACAGCTAGTCCAAAGCATATCAAACAAAGATAGCTTTTTGAGAGATACCCCAATCCCTGAGCGACTCCTGACCAGATATAGTATTTAGTTTTTCCTGTTTTTATACCTTTTATCAGAAGAAAACATGACAATTCTACCCAGAAAACTAATGCGATATCAATATGGTCTGAAAAGACATAACCATGAACGAGATTCATCATGAGCGGATTAACTGCCTGCAAAAAGGCGGCAATGAACCCCACTTTCTTATCGTAGAGTTCAGACCCAATCATGTATGTAATGAAAACTGCAAGGATGCTAAATATAGCAGAAGGAAGACGGAGCGCAAATGTATTGACTCCAAAAAGATGATAGGAGATGGCAATTTGCCAAAGCGGAATGGGTGGTTTATGTAGCCATATATAGTTCTGCGTCCAATTTGTGTAATCATAAGGCAGGTAAGGTTGATCATACAACGTAGGCATGAGAAAGTGCTTCATAAGGTTTCTGGATACAATAGCATGAAATAACTCGTCCCAATAATGAATCGTTTGGTGCCCTAAGTTCCGAAATCTAAGCATAGTCGCAATAAAAAGGAATGATATGATGAAAATGTTGCTATTGAAGAACCGTAGCTTGTGTCGAAGATATTGGACTATATTCTGATTTTTGGATATCATATCAACCATAGACTCCACATTTGGATTTTATATTACCATTATTCCAGCTAAATTGATGGGCGTTATCCATCCTACGTTACTACAGATTATAACCTACATCGTCTAACAAAATCAATTGACATTAGTATTTGACAGGTGTTATTATCTGTTGAGGGATTTATAACCGACAGGCATTCCTTATTCCCTTAAAAATAATCTGGTTGGCCATTAGTCTGAGCGGAGGAACATTATGAATACTGCGAAGTATGTTGGCACATCCCCAAGCAGTGATAAAGACGAAACCGCTTCTATAGGTATAACCGAAGAAGAGGCGGAGTCGAATACGGATATTTTGATCGGTGAGTTTCCATTCGTATTGCTGGGAATGGCGCAGGCTTTAGGGAGAACTACGGGGTTTGTAAAGATATTTATTAATAAGAACTCTCACGACATTTTAGGAGGGTGTATCAAAGGGTTCCATTCCAGAGAGCTTATAAAAATTATTACTCTGGCTATGAAACTGAATGTAAAGGCGGAGGACTTAGCCGATCTAGTATATGCGCATCCCACCTTATCAGAAGCTATAGGCGAGACTGCCGAATCTGCTCTAGGGTACGCTATCCATCTCATGCCCGAAAAGCCATCTACACCTGTAGAAGCAAATGAGTATGATGTGGTGGTCGTCGGTTCCGGTCCAGCGGGATACGTTTCAGCGATACGATCTGTTCAATTAGGAAAGAAAGTTGCCATAATTGAAAAGAATGGACTTGGCGGCACCTGTTTGATTAGAGGTTGTATTCCCACAAAGGTGATACTTGAAGCCATAAAATCAGAGGAAGAAACATCTCTACCTGAAATTAGAGAACGTGTAGATAAGATCATTAAAGGTTCGGAAAATGGAATTCAGATTCTGCTTAAAGCCAATGGTATTACACTTATTAAAGGTGCGGTTGACATATCAAAGAGCAAACTCAAAGGCGATAAGTTAGAAGTGGCAGTGGATGATAGAATAATACATGCAAAGAATGTTATTCTGGCTATGGGTTCAGAACCAGCTTCCCTCCCCGGCATTAATATAGATCACGAAAAGATAATAGATAGCACCGACGCGTTAAAGCTGGAAATTCCTAATAAATTGACTATAGTAGGAGCCGGGGCGATTGGTCTGGAATTTGCCATTATATTTAAGGCTTTGGGCTGTGCAGAAGTAACTATTATAGAAAAAACAGAGCAGATATGCCCCGGAGTTCTTGACAAAGACATTGCCGATATATTACAGAAGAAAATCGAAGCGAGAGGTATAAATTTTAAACTGGGAAAAGCTTTTGATGTTACAAACGTTCATGAAGCTAAAATCCTGATTGCTGTTGGCAGATCGTTTAATACAAAGGGTTTAGCGGAAAAAGATATATCTATAACGGGGAAGGGAACAATAGAGGTTAATCATCACTATCAGATAAAGTTTAACAACGGTGAATATGCAGAAAACCTTTTTGCAATAGGGGATATTGTTGATTTTCAACTGCTTGCCCACAAAGGCTCTAAAGAGGGGAAAATATCTGCGGAGGTGATAAGCGGGATAAAAACTCAACCGCTGGATTATAACCAAGTTCCTTCTGTAATATTTAGTATTCCTGAAGTGGCTTGTGTAGGTTTAACCGAACAGTCTGCTAAAATGGCTGGAAAAAGTATAGAGGTTAAGTATTTACAACTCCCGGACAAAAAGGATATTTTTAAGGTCATTATTGATAAAGGATCGACATACGCTTTGCTAGGAGTTTCCATTATTGGGACATCTGCGCCCTATGCCATTGCTGAGATGACTTTAGCTATTAAAATGGGTGCAGCGCTAGAGCAAATTATAGATGAAGGATTGACTCTGGCATCTGCTAGAGAGGTAAATTTTTCAGAGTTTGAAGAGAAACCAGTTCTAAGTACACCTCTTATAGAGATCCATAGGAAATCTGGCGCTGAAATAGGCAATTTTCATGGTTGGTGGCTACCTATTCGCTATACGGATGTGCAAGAGGAGGTATCTGCTCTAAGAAATAATTCCGCTTTATGGGATGTTGGTCACATGGCTGTTCTGGAGATATCCGGGAGAGGGGCAAAGCCTTTTCTCCAATTTACAACTACCAATGACGTTAATATGCTGAAAGTCGGACAGGTTCAATATTCTTTCTTCTTAGATGATAAGGCAAAACCGCTGGACGATATTTTAGTTTATAGACTTTGGGGACATCGTTATCTTATTGTATGTAACGCCTCTAATAGAGAGAAAATCAAAAGATGGCTGTCTTCGGTGCTGGAGGCTAAACACTGGATACCCGAACGTCCAAAAATTATTGACCTATATGATTGTCCTGAAGAAAAAAGGATTTCTCTTATCAGTCTTCAGGGTCCCGAAGCGGAAAATATCTTGGCGGAGTTGACGGATTTTGATTTAGACACACTGGAATACTTCCATTGTAAAGAGATAAAAATAGCCGATCGGCGAATGTTAGTTCAGCGCGGCGGGTATAGTGGAGAGGAAGGATTTGAGATTTTTGCCCCTGCTAATTGCTCAGAATACTTATGGCAAAGAATAATGGAGGCAGGTGAGCGATTTGGGCTAAAACCAGCAGGTCTGACTGCGCGAGATATTGCCCGACAGGAAGCCTGTCTTCCGCTTTATGGGAATGAGTGGCCGGACATTGACCCTTATGACAATAACCTCTCCGAACCAATTTATATTACACCTTATGAAGCTGATTTTGGTTGGGCAGTGAAGGTTAGTAAAGGGGATTTTATCGGGAGAGAAGCTTATGTAAAACATCTGGATGACATCAGGCAGAAAAGAGCAGAGGCTTATACTCTGACAGCTATTATACTGGAAGGAAGACGAAATGCTCATAAGAGTTATACGATCTTTGTAGAAGATCAAAAGATAGGTTTCGCTACCAGCGGCAGATTTTCCGAATATTTGGGTAAATCCATTTGGTTAGCTTATATTAAGAAAAATTTTGCAGAAATAGGACGATTGGTCGAAATTGAAATTGGTAAAGATCGCATTATTGGAAAAATCGTTCCAAAACCTGTTGTCAACAATGCTATATATCCTCATCGTGGTGACACAAAAGAGAACGCAAGGTATTACATTACCTTAACACTAAAACAGATTGATGAAATGCTACATAAAACCATTGGTGCGGATTCTATTAATACGCTTTGTAAAGACATATTTGCAACGGATTACACATCACAGAAGTTTGGACTACCGCATGGTTTAAGTCGGCGTAAAAATTACCAGTATCACGCTCATCTGGCAAAAATGAATTATAGTCCAAAAGAGTATTCCTCTTTTCTGGGTGCGGGGAGCTACGATTATAAGATTCCTGATGTGGTAGATTGGTCGGCATCTCTGCGGGGGATTTATACGCCTTATACGCCTTATCAGGCGGAGATTGCTCAGGGGTTATTGCGGTTTTTCTATATATATCAGTCTCAGGTCTGCCAGTTGACAGGCATGGAGGTAGCTAATGCGTCCCTCTACGATGGCGCTACTGCCTTAGCTGAATCCGCATTTATGAGCGCCCGTATTACCAGTACCCCGGACAAAGTACGGAATGTGTTTCTGGTGGCAAATCCACTGCACCCTTTCTACTATCAGGTACTTGAAACTTATGCTAAAGATGTAGGGTTTAAGGTAGTACAGGTCCCTTTTGATAAAGAAAAAGGCACGATTGATCTTGAGGCTTTAAAAAGGATAAACGAGGATATATCCTGTGTTATTGTCCAGCAACCCAATTTCTTCGGTCAGATCGAGGATTGTTTGCAGGAGGTATCAGAGATTGCCCATAATTCCGGGGGATTATTTATCACTTGTATTACTGACCCTCATTCCTTAGAGATTCTGGAAGCCCCTGCATACTACGGGGCGGATATTGCTGTGGGAGAAGCCCAGTCGTTCGGTAATCCAGTCAATTGCGGCGGACCAAACTTAGGGTTTATGACGACGTTCAAACAATACATAAACGAACTTCCTGGCAGGATCGTAGGTCGTATAGAAACTGCTGGTAAAGAGACATTCTGTCTTATTCGACAAACACGTGAGCAACATATAACAAGGTTCAGGGCGAAATCTAATATATGCTCTAATACTGCTCTTTGTGCGACACGCTCCGCATTGTATATGTTAGCTCAAGGAAGGGCAGGTCTACACGAAATCAATAGTGAAATATTAACTCTGAAAGAGTTCTTTCTGAATCAATTACTGGCTATTCCGGGCTTTGAACTGGCTTTCGAGGGGGATTCCTTTAATGAAGTTACAGTACGTGTTCCCGTTGATCCGGATGTGATAAACAAAGAGCTTCTCAAACACAAATGCCTGGGAGCTTTAAATCTTAACATTCCTGCCTTTACGGATTATACATTGCCTAATTGTATGCTGTTCTCTTTTACTGACCGCAATACCGAGGCTGAAATAGAGCGATTGATAGATGGCTTACTGGATATTGTTAGAGCCTCTAGCGATACTCGTGAAAAAGTATTCAGGTATCGTAAGGAGTTTACTGGTGAAATAAATCATTCTCCCAAAGGATCCCAGCGTACAATGCCGATCAATCTGCCTCAATATTCAGAATCCGATATTTACAAATTTGCCAAAGATATGGCAGACCTGAATGTCAACATAGACGCCCCGTTATATCCCCTGGGTTCCTGTACCATGAAGTATAATCCCAAGCTCAATGAGAAGATCGCTTCTTTAGACGGCTTTTCGCATATACACCCTTTATCTCCAGATTATGCAAAACAGGGAACGTTAAAAGTCGCTTATGATTTTTCAAAATACTTATGTCAAATAACAGGGATGGATTCGGTTATATTACAACCCGAAGCGGGAGCGCACGGAGAGTTTACAGGTCTAAAGGTTATTCGAGCATCCCATGTAGCCAATCGCAAACGTAATCGGAACCTGATCATTACATCAGATTCTGCTCATGGCACTAATCCGGCTTCCACAGCTATGGCTGGGATGGAGATTCTGGAAATCCCATCTGATAAGCACGGCATGATTGATATTACAACATTTGGAAAGGCGGTTGAAGATAATGAAGACAGATTCGCCGGGTGTATGCTGACTATTCCCAACACGCTGGGAATCTTTGAGCCTGATATCCCCATCATAAGTCAGCTTACTCACAAACATGGCGGTTACGTTTATATGGACGGCGCCAACTTTAATGCTCTTATAGGACAGATAAAAGTGCGAGACCTGGGTATTGACGTTATGCACTTCAACTTGCATAAAACCTTCAGCACACCTCATGGAGGCGGAGGACCCGGTGCAGGTCCGATAGCTGTGACAACTGAACTTGAGCCATATTTACCTATACCTAGAATCAAATACGACAGAGAACATGACCAATATTGGCTTGACTATTCGAGTTATCCGCATAGTGTGGGTAAAGTAAGTAGCTTCTTCGGTCCATATAATTTGGTTATTAAAGCTAATGCTTATAGAATGGCGCTGGGTGAGGAAGGCATACATAAGGTGAGTGAAATTGCTATTCTAAATGCCAACTATATGCTCAAAAGAATTATGAGTGAAGCTCTGGATGAAAATGGCGATCCTTTGTTTAAGGTGATTTATAAACCGGGGCAACACTGCACGCACGAGTTTGTTATATCCAGCGAACGTTTTGAAAAACATGGTTTATCGGCGATTGATTTTGCCAAAGGTATAATTGATTTCGGTGTTTACTCCCCGACAGTTGGCTTTCCATTATTTTTTGATCACGGGCATCATGCAATCATGATTGAGCCTACGGAGACTGCCACTCGTAAGGGCATGGATTATTTCTGCGGTAAGTTTATAGAATTAACCCGAAAGGCATGGGTAAATCCTGAGATACTGAAAAACGCTCCTTCTAAGCTTCGATTTCGTAGAATCAGCGTAACTGACGCAGATAGAAAACTTGATGTGTCCTCTGATATTATCAACCTGCTTTCAGGTTATACTCCTATTTCCAGAGAGGAGGTTTTGGAAAAGAAATTTTCTTTTGCCAAGAGAAAGGTAATAACACAGATAGAGGGTCTAAATATACCAGAAATTCCAGAAGAAATTGATCCTGTGAAGGCAAAATTCATGGAAGAAGGGGAATGGGCGTTTGATCTGAGCTATGAGTTTGCCCTTTGTGGTCTGAGTAAAGAAACCGTTGAGATGATCAAAAAACTCAAATTTTCAACTATTCACCTGCCGAAGTTAGGCACTAGAATAAAGCAAGGCGAAGACACAGGGGCGTATATTGATTTTGACAAGATAGCTAGTCCAATATATGCCTCTGTAAGTGGCAGAATAGTAAAAATTAACCCGCTGTTTATGGACGAGGAGAATTTTGACATTCTCATTAATGAACCCTATAAACGTGGTTGGTTATTCGTTGTTCAGATAGAAAAGCCAGATTAGTCACGTTTACAGGAGAAATAACCAGAATGAATTTTTATAACAGAAATCACCATGATGCTGTAAACCGCTGTCGCAGGATTGTTGTTCAATACGACGCCAATAGTGATCTTGGTGTAGACTTCAATGAGTGGATCGCCTACCGTTTTCATTATATTGATGAACCGGGAAATCAGATAGATAGTGTTTGGTGGGATATCGGTGCAGGCAGATGGGCAGTCTACCCAAGTGGTATTCTTGAGCGTTTCGATCATCACGGTTTGCAGAAATGGTGGAATCAAGGTATTGATTGGGTTCAAGAGCTTGTGAATGAATCAAAGAAACGGGAACTGGAAGTATTCTGGAATTATCGAATAAGCGAAGTAGACATTCCTTCAACGGGTGATGGACTTGATATGAAGGAACTCAATCCTGTAAAGAAAGCACACCCGGACTGGGTTATAAAAACATGGTGGTGGCAAGGGTTGTGGAACTTGGCAATACCTGAGGTACGCCAATATCAGTTGAGTATTCTGCAAGAGTTGGCTGAGAAATATGAGTTTGATGGCATACAGTTGGATTTCGCCCGTCATGTACCGTGCCTGCCACCGGGAAGACAATGGGAACTTTGCGATCACGTTACAGAATTCGTGCGTATGGTGCGTATAATGCTACTTGATATTGAAAAGAAACGTGGTTTACCATTCCTTCTTGCAGTAAAGGTTCCGCAAAATATGGAAGGTTGCTATGCTGACGGTTTTGATGTAAAGACATGGGCGCAGCAGAATCTCGTTGATATATTCACGCTTGGTTCTCGGTCTATGGACGTGGACATTGATGCGTTCCGCCAAATCACCTCTGGACGAAATATAAAATTACAACCTTGTTTGGATGATCATCATTCTACCGATGGATACAGATTTCCTTCGATTGAGTTTTTTCGAGGAGTGTTCGGCAATTGGTGGCAGCAAGGTGCTGATAGCGTAGTGACATTCAACTGGTCTAATGCGTCACCCGATGTATGTGATGAAGTCGCAAAGTCATGGGGGATAAAACCATACAATTGGGGACCGATTTCACACGGTCAGGCATATCATGAGATCGGTAGTCCAGAGACACTTGCTTACAAAGACAAATTCTTTGCTGTCGAACGTCGGGGAGGATATCCTTGGGCAGAAGGATTTTTTGGGAGAAATGATACTGCTCTACTTCCTGTCGTATTAGCAAACGATGGCAGATATGCAAATCTGATCATGAGAATCTGCGATAACGTCAGAGTATATCCTGACAAAATCAAGAAAATCACCTTACGAACTGTGCTATTTGGGGCAAGTGAAGGTGATAGATTCGAGGTGCAACTTAATGGAGTAGCACTTCCGCTAGAGATTCAGGATTATCAATGGAAAGACCCGCAGATATTCTCTCCGAATCCGCAGTCAATATCAGGCGGAGATGGCAGGTATACAGTCAATCCAGGGCAGAAGCTTCTGAGATTAGACTTCACTGTTCCATCGGGTTTATGCCATCTTGGTGAGAATCAGGCTAGTGTTTTTATTGTTGACCGTATACCTTATGTATGCACAGATATACTTCTTGAGAAGCTTGAAATTCACATTAAATATCATTAAAGTGCTTATTTCAGATATCCCACATTTCATTAATTAACTTAACAGTTTGATTAACGAGCAGTTGTCCACCTTCGGGACCTACAAGGTTACTTACAACCTCTGCCCCGTATCCCCCACCTGCAACGGCTTTTGCTGTCGGTAGATATTCTCCCCATGTAGATGCACACGCTAATTGAATAACAAAGGTCTGTAATGCCTTGCTTCTAGCCTTTATGCGTATACCAAAATCAAGAAACATTTCAAACGGATTCGTAGCGATAGCTATATCTCCAAGCCTGATGACGTGAAACTCTGTCTGGCGAAAAGGATTTTTCTCTTGTAGTTCATACCTGTCTATTATGTTCTTAGTTCGGCGCAAAGCTAGAAACTCACCAGAATTTTTATCAAAAGGCTGTCTTTTCATTAATCCTTCATATTCCTGTTTTGCAAGCTCTAACTCTTTTTCAGTCACTTTCCTTACAGGAAGACCAATTTCCTGCGCAATATGTTTGAAAGGCAAATCAGTCCTTATGTCATTCTTAGCGAATGGAAACACATAATCAACAGCATTTGCTATTCTAATGGCTATCTCTTGTCGTTCAGATACGCCCTTTTTCTTTCGCATGTTTTCCTCTGCCCGACTATGAAGCAGGAAATGAGGGGATTGGTCACCAGCAGAACTGCATTGCGGTAATATAAACAGATCATCTGAGTATCTTTTTCTCATTTCAACTCTTACTTCATGCCAGAAGTCTGCTGAAATGTGTGATGCACCTTCAGTCACCTGTGATGAGCAGGCTAAATTGATGACTACTCCTGTGAGTTTCTGTTCCTGATCCCAGAAAAATAGCATATCTATCCCATGATCCTCATAGCCCTCTATGCAATCAAAATCCTCTCTATTTGTAGAACCATACATCTGGGATGAACCATCAAAGTAGACTGCTCTCCTATTATGTCCTACCACTGCATGACCGAATGCCCAACTTACGCCGCCGGGTTTACGGTTTTTCCATGCTTCAATCACAGCATCAGACAAACAATTCACAAGGAAGTCAACATACTCAACAGGCGCCATAACTTCTTTATCCTGTGGCGGATACCAGTCTTCTAATGTGTTTGGTGCAGTATGTGTATGAGTAGCATTGAGAAATAGCTTCATGGGATCGAATTCGGGTAGTTTTGTCCTCAACTGTTCTCGCAATTTATCTTGCGTAACTTTGTCTATAATCAACAGATCACATGAAACCATAATAGCCTGATCGTCTTCTGTTTCAATTGCCAGTGCTGTTGCTGTTATGGGATCGTTTACATCTTTTGTAACTCGTGCATTAAAATGTCCTGACAATACAATCGGTCTTGTCGGTGTTATATTCTTTGAAGCCCAACCTATAAGAATTCTATTTTTTTGTGGTATTTTAGAACTGTCAGATGCCCTTTCCATATCAGGTCTCCTTTTAACTATTCGTCTACTGGAAAAAGCGGGAGATGTCCGAGAGATATAACATCTTTGCGTTCGTCACCCTCTGTTAATATGGCGATCTTGGCTATGATCGTTCCATTAATCTTAGAAACAAGGTTTTCCATAGCTTCAAGAGTGCTTCCCGTGCTGATCACGTCATCTACTATTGCGATCTTCTTTCCTTCGATCTTGGGTAATTCCCTTCTGTCCAACCAATACGTTTGAGGCTTTCCTGTGGTGATAGACTTCACATCAGCCGATATTGGGTCCAACATCCACTGCTTCTTATCTTTGCGAGGTACAACATACGGTAAGCCTGTGATAGCTGAGACTTCGTAGACCAGCGGAATAGCCTTACCTTCTGGATGCAAAAGGACCTCTGTATCTTTTGGAACCATTGAGCTGATCGCAGGGGCAACAGCCTTTACAATCTCTGTATCACCGAGTATATTGAATAATGCGACTTTCAGTCTTGGCGCAACACGAACAAGCGGGAGGTTCCGTTTCACTCCGCAAAGTTCGATCGTATAAAAATCTTCTTTAACTCCCATGAATCACTCCTTTTTATTAGTGATGAGTAATGAGTTACGAGTCATAGATGATTATCTCAACAAACTCATTACTCATCACACATGACTCATTACTTATCCATTGCACAGCGAAATCCAGTATAGGGATTTGCATCGTAAGGGTCAATAAACCTTCGTCTTGCTACCCGCAGACCAGAATCCTTATCACTTGTAACTTCATCTCCCCATGATCCGCTACGGGTAACGACGTCCTTTCCTGTTTTTGGACCCGTTGGATTATCCTTTGGTGATACCGAATAATATTTGGCATCGTAAAAATCGGAACACCACTCTTGCACGTTACCTGCCATATCGTATAGTCCGTATCCATTGGCGGGAAAAGCACCTACGGTTGCAGACATATCAAAGAAATCCTTTCCACCTGTGCCATAGTAGTTTGCATTGTCATGGAAAAGTCTTTCTCCCCATGGATAAGGTTTGCCGACTAATCCACCACGAGCGGCTTTTTCCCATTCGGCTTCTGTTGGAAGACGTTTACCCGCCCATTTACAATACTCAAGAGCATCGTACCATGTAACATTTACAGCAGGTTGATTAGACTGGTTCATTGTAGGGTCGTTCCAATGCTTGAGCGGCTTATATTTCGTTTCTTCTACGAATTTTTTATACTGGGCATTAGTGACCTCGTAAACGTCCATGTAGAAAGCCTTGACAAAGACCTTGTGGACTGGTTTCTCGTCGTCATCTCCTCCGTCATATCCCATTTCGAATTCACCTTCGGGAATTAGCACCATCAATGCACCATCTTTCCCTTTAGGAATCATCAGCTTATTAGCTTCTGCTTTTGCTTCTGCTACGTGGCTGCCCTTTGGATATTTAGTGAGGTAAGCCAGATAATCACCCAGCATATTCGATTGTTCTGCCTTATTCCAATCAAGGTTCTCCATAGCCAGTTTCGCCTTTTCAGCATATTTTCCACTAGGATAATTCTTCAGAAATTTCTGGTACGAATCTAAAGTGTTGGTCTGTTGAGCTTTTTTCCAGTCATTTCTCTCGGCGCATCCAGAGAGAAACAGAATTAAGAAAAGAACAGTTACACAACCCAAAAGTAACCATTTTTTGTTTGATCTCATTTTTCCCCTCCTGTGTAAATACCTTTGTTAAATAAAGCTAATCACACCATTTCACGATTCAACGTCTTCAGTCATTTTTCTCAACTCACGAGCATGTGAGTAGAACTCCTGAAGCGTCATCTTGTGTAAAAAAACAAAACCTCGTGTAGCGCGCATAAGCGGACTTGGATGCTCATTAAAAAACTGGCGTCCCAGACAGGTCTTGAGCATCTGATACTGTTGCACCTGAATCTGCTGCGCCAAAATCGAGAAAGGGCCGTCACACTCGTAACTTGGGAAAGAGGCGTCCTTCTGAGAGACAAAAGCATTGACAAAGGCGTTTTGTAATACAGCGAACATATTCAGAGATACAGGAACATAAAGGTTTGTCTCAGATGGATGGAAGCGATACCAGACGTTCCTATATCCTAGAACCGCAATGTCAGAACGACCTGTCTTGACTTCATACTGCCTTAGAGCTTCTGCGATAGCCTGCAAAACCTTGTAGTGTGTGTCCGGTCCACTAGCCTCTGGATCAAGTGCAACTGTCACTATATCAGGTTTGGTATCATTAAGAAGTTTTACAATGGGTGCAACGTCACGGTTAAACTCAGGCTCCTCTGTGAAAATCTCACCCTTGTAGAATCCAAGACGCAAATGTTTTATTGACCTTGTATCAAAACCCAAATACCCCCAAAGACAGTCTGCCTCCCACTCACGAATCATACCTTTGAACTGTTGTATATATGGAAGGTCTCTCCTGCCCGGATATTGAGTCTCAAAATAATTAATTATCTCGTCAATCCTGTGCTCCAGATTATCAATGCTTTCCTCATCGAAGATCTGAATGAGATTGCGCAGCATGCGCCTTGCTTCGCCTTCGTCTTTCATGCTAGGGCTATTACCTGCCAACCCATCGAGATACTGCCAGACGTCACGATTTCTACCGTTAACGTCGTTTGGATTAAAATAGTTATCTCTGATAAGCGATTCAAAGTTCCTGCTTCTAAGGAAATAGCGAATCTTTTTTACCAGCGATAACGCATAATCATTTGTAACCGAAGTAAATCCGGAAGTCATATAGGTAAAAACATGGCTATTACTAGCGTCACGTATATGCCTGACCGCAAAGGGCAAATAACCTAGCATTTCATCATCGTGGTGTGGTGACGTATGAAGAAAAACTGTATTATTGCGAACTTTGCTTCCGATTTCAAGTCTTTTAATTAGGCTTTGTTCAATCCTGTAAGTGATTTCTTGGACATTAGAGCCAAGCTTATTCAGAAGCATAGAACCAAAACGATCCTGTTTAAAATCATTCTCACTCAGATCACACACACGCTTTCTCCGCTCAATAGCAAGATCGATCACGATTTTTTCTACAGTTTCATCTGGTATACTCTCCAGACGCACAAATGACTCGTATTGACGTTCAACGAGCAATTTGGCAGATCCGGCAGTCACGTATAATCTAGCATAAGGAAGTTTATGGAGGACGGTTGCAGGATGACGGATATGCTCATCATTCTGAACTGCGTCTCTTACAACTTGAGCCTTTGCTTCTCCAGCGGCGATAATAATAGCAACGCAGTCGGGATTATAGGTGATGGTTGACAGACCTATAGTTATTACCAAGCGTTTTTTTGCAACTTCGATTCCACCAAGGTCTGATGCCGCTGATGCTTGCGTTTCGTAGTTTATCTGCGTGAGTCTTGTCGTGGAGTTGTGATCTGAACCCATCACGTTAAAGGCTATGTGTCCGTCAGGTCCTATACCGCCTAAAAAGAAGCCGATCCCGCCAAGTTCCCTGATTTTTTCTTCGTATTCATAGCACCATTGGTCAACGTTCTCAAGGACTGTCTTTTGTAAATGCTCATGATTATCTTTTGCCTGTCGGTATCGAAGCGATAGATCAACTTCAGAATCGTGCCATATATCATCAAGTTCCAAATCCTGTGGTATGCCTATTCGAGAACAGTCTATAAGCAAAGCCTTATCTTGGTCAAGTCCAAAATCCTTTATGTAGAATCTATTTACGTAGTAGTAAAAGCTATTATGCTGAGTTGGAGGGATCGGATAAAACTCATCTATCTGAACGAAATGCAGACTTTTCATATCAGGACGTATGCTGGGATCCAGTCCATTTTCTTCCAACTCTTTTTGTACTTCGGGTTTATCCCATTTTTGAAGGTAATGAATAACCCACTTGATAAAGTATTCCGGGGTTTTTCCTGTTGGGAGGGATATAACGCCGCCGGGATTCGTCTGCACCCATTCAAGAAACCTTAATGCTGTCAATTTTCCCAGCGCGGGGAAATTATCTACGACGATAACGCCGATCTTCTCAACAGGTGGATATATAAGCTTTTGACCACTCTTTTCCAACACAAGTTTTTCTACTTTAGAATCCAATGGTATTTGGTTCATCTACATTTATCCTAACTTTTAACAGCAGATTATTCTTTACTGTCTGACTTTAATAATCTTATATCCTCTAAGTCAATCTCACGACCAGCCGCTAGTTTTGAGGCAATAAGATCATTCCGTGAGACGACATAGAATGTTTGATCTTGATATTCCATCGTCTTTCGATTCTGCCAGGCATCTTCAAATTGCAAACCCGGTGTTTTTGTTTGCACATCAATGCGAACTCGATCTTTAAAAATCGTAATTTCATGAGCAAGTAATTTATCTGCCGAAATGAGTTCAGCAGTACCAAACTTTGCTTCTATAAGGGCATTTAGTAAATTTTGTGCATTGATAGGAGTAGCTTCAATGAGAATATCAAGATCAAATGTAGCACGAGGTACGCCATATAATACAGCAGCGATGCCACCAATAACAACGTATTTAACTTTGTGTTTTTGAAAGGACGAGAACACGTCCCGCAATTGGTTTAGCATCTTTTTGATCCACGATTTTAGGGTTATTGCTTAATATTAAGTCAGTAAAAAAGCATAATAAGTCCATTCGCTCTTGAATCGTCAATGATTGAAACCAACGTGCTTTGGCTTCTATGGTTTCTTCTTGAAAGTCGTGAGAAATAGTTTTATCTGTCATATATTTTTCCTAGATTGAAAACAAATTGATTAAAGCGAAGCATTTCAGGGAGTGTTTCCGCCAATATTTTTTATTCATCTAAATACTGAATATGAGGTTTTAGTGCTTTTGACAAACGATCCATTGCATCAATCATAGCTTCCTGTATTTCAATCCACTTGTCTTGATCATCTAATCCACCTCTATTAATAATATAGTTGATCCTACATCGGATATTATTTTCCTTTCTCTCCCAGTTAAGGATGTTCCCAAATTTTAACTCTATTTGTTTTTTCTTGGATTCTAACTCATCAAAGATAGCCTTATTGCGTTCCTTATCTCTTGTTTCAATGAGAAACTCAACTATGGCATTATTAAGCATAATAGCGTAACCAAAGCCTAATCCTGACTTACCTGAACTAGCAAGTATCCAATGCTTTTTGGATGGAGAAATATTTGCGTGAAGCATAAATCCTCTATCTATTGCACGTTTTAGGAGTTGTTCCCAGAATATAAAGTGTAATTCGTCTATAGATGAAACTGACTTATTTGATATAGCAAATGGGGATTTACCATAATCGTCAAATTTTGGCATTTGTAGTTTTATATTTTCAAAGATATTCTTTTTGTTCTGGACTTCTTGTAATATTTCCTTTAATTCTCCTATCGTCTTTTCTGAACCAGCTAGCTTATCCCATAAATCTATAAACCAATTGATTGGTTTATGCTCTTCGGAAAACTGCTCATTATGAATCATTATCATTAATTCGTTGTTCTTTTCAAGAGCATTTGCCGTTAAGTTTGCTGAACCAATAAAAACATCATCATCCGAGATCCATAGTTTTGCATGTAGGAACTCATCATGAAATCGCACTTTGCCCTTATTTTGAATGAACTTCATTATAATATCAAGATCAAGCGACCCATAAAACATATCCTTTGTATCAAGGCAAGTTATTAAACGATAGTCTATACGAGGTTTCATATTGTCTATTATTAGACTGAGACCACCATCTGTTACAAAGGGGGCAACGCACCAAAAACGCTTTTTTGATTGTTTTACGGCACCAATAAAAATGTTTTTAAGAAGGTCATCTTTGGTTTTTAGGTAAATTTCTTTCATATTTTTGTCCTAATACAACTTCCTTTTCAGTGCCAATGTAACCAATATTATGGAAGATAATCATTTTTTAGCCATTCCTCTGGAACTTGAGACACTTTTTCTTTACCCGTCGGTTCATAGACCGGTGTTCCTAATTCTCGAACTCTTAAATTGCCTGTATAAAATTGCTTGATTCTTTGTTCCGCAATTTCAATATATTTTGGCTCTTTGTCAACGCCAATAACGCATCTGTCATTTTTTATAGCGGCGATCAATGAGGAACCAACGCCCACGTAAGGATCAAGAACAAAATCACCTTCATTGGTTAAGGCTAAGACACAGCGTTCAACCAATTCAATAGGAAATTGGCAAGGATGGATTGTTTTTTCGGGATGGTTGGATTTGACATTGGGGATTTCCCACATTTCTTTTTCCCAATCAGTAACGACTATTTCCCAGATGTCTGATGGATTTTTGCCTAAAGGATTTCCAGAAGGCTTACCGTAATTTTTGCCTTTATAGTGTCTTTTCCCCGGATACTTAGAAGGAATACGAACTGGATCTAAATTAAAAGTGTATACATCTCCTTTTGTGAACCATAAAATTGTTTCGTATCTCCCAGAAAATCTTTTTGAGCAATGAAGCCCATGCCCGAAATGCCAGATTATTCTATTTCTTAATTTTAATCCTTCTTTTTTGAACAGATCATAGAAAAAAATATCCAGAGGGAAAACTTCTGATTCTTCTACATAATTCCCAACTTCCCAGCAAATACTTCCTTCTGGTTTAAGTATGCGGATGAGTTCTTTTATTACTTCTGATTGGGTTTGCAAATAAGCATTAATCGCAGTTTTAGTTTCATATTCCTTGCCTATATTATATGGAGGAGAAGTTATAATAAGAGTAACATATTCATCTGGAATAGTTTTTAAGAACCCTTTACTATCTCCGCAGTGCAATAATATTTTGCTTTTTCTATCGAATTGGTCGTCTATTTTGGAAAAATTAGGAAACGGTAATAATGGCTCTATTTGCATTAGACAACAGTTCCCCTTTACATAAGATAATTATCTACATTGCTTTGCCAGACAGAAAGTATTGACATCATATTAAACAAATGCTAAAGTTCATACAGGATTATCATAACTCAATTTATATCATTTGTAAAGACCCGATCTCATAAAAAATGGAGGTTTTTTATGGTTATAAGTTTGATAGGCTTAATGGGCTTTTTATTGCCAACACTGGCATTGGAAACTCAAGGAACTAATTTTCTTATAGATGGAAAACCAACTTTCCTGTTAGGCGCAAGCTACTACGGCGGGCTTGGCGCCTCTGATGATTTTGTTGATAAGGATTTGAAGAAATTAAAGGAACTTGGCTTTAATTGGATTCGTGTATGGGCAACGTGGGGAGCATTTGATAATAACGTATCAGCGATAGATTATCAGGGAAATGCACGTGAGCCTTATATGTCGAAACTCAAGAAACTGTGTGAGAAAACCGATAAACTTGGTATGGTCGTGGATGTTACTCTTTCGAGAGGTGATGGCGTTGCTAGTTCGGGATCGTTGCCGTCTCAAGAAGCCCACTTAAACGCAGTAACTGTCCTTGCAAAAGAATTGAAACCATATCGAAACATTTATATTGATCTTGCCAATGAGAGAAATATAAAAGACAGACGTTACGTTACATTTAACGAACTCTCTATCCTTCGGGATCGGATAAAAGAGATTGATCCTTATCGTCTGGTTACTGCTTCACAGGGTGGCGATATATCACCAGAAGAATTGAAAAGGTATCTCGAAGAAGTAAAGATTGATTTTATAACCCCTCATAGACCACGACATAGCGGCTCACCACAAGAAACAGCGGACAAAACAAAAGAATATCTCCAACTTATGCGGGATATGGGTAAGGTCGTTCCCTTGCACTATCAGGAGCCGTTTCGACGAGGTTATGCAGAAGAATGGGAACCAGTAGCGAATGATTTTCTGACTGATCTAAAAAATGCAAAGGAAAACGGCGCAGCTGGATGGTGTTTTCATAATGGTGATGCGAGTTATCGTATAGATGGGCGTCCTCGTAGATCATTCGACATGCGCCCAGAAGAAGGTAAATTATTCAGTCAGCTAGACGAAGAAGATGAAAAGATAGTCTCCCAGGCTGGCTCTATTAAATAAATGCTGATAGAATAAAAAGATTCGTGGAAATTAGCGTAAACTATATACATTCAGAAAAAGAATTTTAAACACAAATTTCACTAATTAACGAATTCCACAAATTTTTCTTATTTCTATTCGTGTAATTCGACCATTCGTGTAATTCGTGATTATTTCGTTTTAAAAAACATTATCTGAACATCTATAGTGGATGAAACTGATATTTGTAAGATTTCTTGACAAATTCAATGTTTTAAGGCACAATGATACTACAATTGAGTTTATTTTGTTTTAATAACGGGAGGAGATGAGTAATCATGGGAAAGGTTTTTGATGCAGTCAAGCATCTATTGGTCGAAGAAGATAGTGAAGATAAGAAAGAAGAAAAAGATAAGAAAGAGCAAAAGATTGAGGATAAAATACCAGCTAAGGACCCTGAACCTGTTGTTTCAAAACCAACTGTACCTGATGTGGGAATGGATAAAGATACGGAAGCATTACGCACCAAGCTAGTACAGACGGTAATGGAGAATGCAGGAGATTATATAAAGTTTTCTGATATGGTAGAATCTTTGCGTGCTATGATACCCGATGAACGTACTTGTTATAAGGCGGCATTTACTGCGGTGAGCAAAACATCGTCAATTACAGTAGATAGCTTGGTAACATCATTGGAAGGAAGCATAAAGGCTTTAGATGGAGAAGTAGATAAGTTTCAGAACACAATACAGGAAAGACAAGCGGATATAGATAATTTAAGAAAACAAGTACAGGAGAAGAATGATCAAATCGTAAAACTTCAGAATGAAATAAAAGAGCTACTAGCTAAAATAGATGATGAGACTAGAAAGAATGATCAGGTGGGGGTTAATTTTGACAGAGCGGTAAAATCTGCAAAATATAACTTTGAATCACTGATTACGAAGGTAAACTCTTACTTGGGAGGGAGTAAAAATGATGGAAATGCCTGAAAATTTTAAACCTAAAAACTTTTGGGAACGAAAAGAGGGAACTACCGGGATGCTGATCGGTATCCCATTATTGTTAGCGCTGGCTTATGGTTTATATCATATATTGCCATTTATAATAACGTTATTACAAAGTGCAATAACCGCAGTACTACTGTTTGCGGTACTTGCAGTTATAATATACGTTATTACAGACCCTAGAACCAGAAATCTACTCTGGTATATATACAAAAGTATCATGAGGGCAATTACACGTATGTTTGTTGAGATAGACCCCATAGGGATACTGAATAGCTATGTCGGTGATTTAAAAACAAATGCAGAGAATATGTACCAGCAGATAAGCAATTTGCGTGGACAAATGAGCAAACTAAAGAATTTAATTGACCAAAACGAAAAGGAAAGAGAGAAAAGCTTACAATTTGCGGGGGAGGCAAAGAAGCAAAACAAACAAAATATCTTTGTATTAAAGGCGAGAAAAGCAGGCAGGCTTGAAGAAAGTAATCTAACATTAAGTGCGCTCTATAATAAAATGGAGATGCTGTACCGTGTATTGAATAAAATGTATGAAACCTCGTTAGTTTTAATAGAGGATATGGAGGATGAGGTTAAGGTAAAAACAATGGAGAGAGATGCAATAAAAGCGTCTTACTCAGCTTTCAAATCCGCAGTAAGAATAATAAAGGGCGACCCGGATAAGAAGGAGATATTCGATCAGGCAATGGAGTATCTTACTGACGACTATGGCAAGAAACTTGGGGAGATAGAACACTTCATGGAGATTTCGTCTAGTGTTATAGACTCAATAGATATACAGAACGGGGTATACGCAGAGGATGCTTTGAAAAAACTAGATGACTGGGAGAAGCAAAGCGACTCTATATTATTAGGCGACCAGAAGAAGATGATAATTGCGGCGGCGAATGATCCTACCAATGTGGTAGAATTAGATGTTAAACTGCCTAAACCGTCAGAAGCGGTTACTGAAAAGAACGCAGATGGCTCTAAGAGTTTGAAATACGAAGAGCTATTTGAGGAAGGAAAAAAGGAGGAGAATAAAAATGGCTAAACTAAAACCTGCGGGGAAAGCAATAATAATACTCGTTGCGTTGGCGGCTTTGTTCGGTATCTACAAATTAGCGGATCGTGCCGGGTTAGTGGATAAAATTATACCAAAGAGCAAACAAACTGGAACGACCAAAATGGCAAAACAGGCATCCAAGAAGGGCGTACCAACACTCAAAGTAGGAATAAATACATGGGGCGGCTATGCCGGTGGTATATATTTCAATAAGGGATTTGCGGAGTCTGAAGTATCCAGATACTATACGGAGGAAGGCATATTAGTAGATATTAAGCTAATTGATGATTTCAAGGCGATGAGAGATGCGTGGAAAGCAGGATCAATAGACATATTGGGATTAGCAACTGCGGATTCGCTACCTACTGAAATAGCCTCCCTTATGGAACAAAAACCAAAGGTTTTTATGCAAGTTGACTGGTCAAGGGGTGGAGACGCCATAGTCGCTGTGAGGGGTATTAACTCTACATCGGATATAAGAGGGAAAAAAATAGCCGTAGCTCTAGGTACTCCAAGCCATAGTTTATTAATGTTGTGGTTACAGGCTGGAGGGGTGGATTACAAGGATGTACAGATTGTCGGGACAGATTCCGGCATACAAGCGGCGCAGAACTTCAAGGCTGGCGCTGTTGACGTAGCTGTCGTGTGGTCTCCCGATGATCAGGATTGTGTTAAGGCAGTTCCCGGCTCCTCTGTAATTTTTAATACGAAAACAGCGACTAATGTAATTGCAGACATCTTCCTTGTGAAAGAAGATTTCTTACTCGCCAATAGTGACACTCTCAAAAAATTCATGGCGGGTTGGTTCAAGGGTGTAGCAGAGATCAACACAAATCCACAATCCAAAGCGGAAGCGGCTGGTTTACTCTCACGGAATTTCAACGTTGATATTAATCTGGCAAACCTGATGATTGACAATGCAAGACTGTCCACTTACGGAGATAATATGCTCTTCTTTGGATTAACTTCTGGAACGGGAACTACCGGGGAAGAGGTTTACAACAAGATGCACAGAGTATTTTCCTCCGTAGGACTTGCACCGGTAGACATACCACCATGGAGAAATATAACTGATACTTCTTTACTGTCTTCACTAAATCTTTCTGGCAACGGGTATGAAGCTGAAGGCGCTGCAACTTTTACTGCACCAACAGCACAAGAGGCTTCTGCTCCCGCATTTGCAAACAAAAAAGTACAGATACAGTATGAGTCTGGAAGCGCAAGACTATCAGAAGATGGTAGAGTATCCATTGATATGTTCTTTGCTAACACCGCCAAAGAATTTGGTAGTGCTAGAATAAGAATAGAGGGGAACACTGATTCTGTCGGCAAGCGAGTGTCAAATATGCGATTATCTTTGGCAAGGGCGAATTCTGTTGCTAATTACTTGGCAGAAAAGTACGGTTTTGATAGAAACAGGTTTATCATCATAGGAAACGGTCCCGACAAGCCTATCGCTACTAATGATACACCAGAAGGCAAGGCGCAGAACCGAAGAACTGAGTTTGAGTTAGTAAGATAATAAGTAATTAAAAGTGGGTTGGGTCTCGTTCCTTGATCCAGCCTATTTATTTGAATAGAAAGGAGTGAATCTTATGGAAAAGCAAGTGCTAGGACGATATGTTGTAGTTGACCCTGAGATTTGTCATGGCAAACCGACTTTTCGAGGTACGCGCATTTTTGTAGCGGATGTACTTGAGCAAGTAGCCAGAGGAATGGATTGGGATATGATTATTTGGGAATGGCGCGGATCAATAAATAAAGAAGCGATTACTGAGGCAATTCGTCTTGCTCGTGATGCGTTTTTAATACATGCAAATGAGTTAGTACCAACAGAAATAGAAGTATGAATATATTAGATGAGAATATTCTTAATGAGCAAAGATACCATCTAATAAATTGGGGAATTCATGTTCGTCAAATAGGACATGAGGTTGGTCATCAAGGGATTAAGGATGAGGAGATTATTCCACTTTTGCATCGGCTTGGTGAAGTGACTTTTTTCACTCGTGATTATGATTTTTATCAACGGGATCTCTGCCATACTCGATATTGCTTGGTATGTTTAGCTGTTGAAGAATATAAGGTTGCAGATTTTATTTATCATTTCTTGAAACATCCAGAATTTAATACAAAAGCAAAACGAATGGGTAAAGTAGTTCGGGTAAGTCATAATGTGATACGAATGTTTCAAATTCATGATAGTAGAGAATACGAGTTATCGTGGCACACATGATCTAATGCGTAATTTGGGTCTCGTTCCTTGATCCAACTTACCAACTAATTATTTAGTAGAAAAGTATGGTTTTGATAGAACAGGTTCATCATTATAGGAAACGGTACTGACAAGCCTATCGCAAGTAATGATACACCTGAAGGCAAGGCGCAGAACCGAAGGACAGAATTTGAGTTGGTTCGATAATAAAAGATTGGTATGATTTACAATCATGATAATAACATGTTGTAGAGTGGGCATTGCTATGCATAAACTAAAGAATCGTAAACAGTTAGGAGGCTTATTATGATTACCAATCGTATTTCACGTCGTTTTTGCATATTAACTTTTGCACTTTCATTAGTTTTAATGTTCTGGGTGGATGGTGTATACGCTTCAAGAGTAGTCTCTCATGAAATAGAAAGCACAGCAATAGCCAAAAACATGGTAGGTATATCGAATATACGCCATGTTGAGGTTTATCTTCCCGATGGTTATGAAGATGAAAAATATCGTTATCCTGTAATCTACTATATTCCTGGTTGGACGCAACCACAGAGTGTGGGAGGCGATTTTTTCAGGAACGTTCTTGATGATTCCATCAAAAATGGAAAGATTACACCGACTATAGCCGTGTTTTTGGATGTTCATGAAGGAATGCTGTTTCTCAATTCAGCCGTGTTTGGCAATTGGGAGGATTTCATGGTCTCTGAGCTTATACCGTTTATAGATAAAACATATCGGACGATCCCTGACCCAAAGGCGCGTGGATTGACGGGAGTTTCTTCAGGGGGATATACTGCTTTGATATTGCCTATTCTTCACCCGAATATATGGGGGTCCGTAGGTATGAACGATCCAGCTTTTTGGATTATGTGGGAATTTATTACCGATGAAGCTGATTTTCCAGTATCACTTAAAAGTGATTTTGCTTGGGCGCGATCGGTTTTCCAGACAATCCCTCAGGACATTAATGGGTATGCTTCTGCAGATACGTATGCACGAATTTTGTTGCAAGTGGCAGCGTCATTCAGCCCGAACCCAAACAGTCCAATTTTTTGCGACATGCCTGTCACTGGTGGAGATTGGGTTCAAGAAGCAAGGGAAAAATGGAGCGCTTATGACCTTATAAACCCCAAAACCCTTGCTAAGTATTCTGAAACACTAAAGAACCTTTTATCCATTACATTCATTGTTCCTGAGGATGTAGCCACTAATAGAGTCTCGAATATCTATTTCATTGAGCGTTTGCAATCAGCGGGCATTTCTGTGACTCGCATAGACATGCCTGGTGCCCATGGTGACTTTCAGCCAGAGCGATTTATCGCGTTAACGGAGCAACTCCTGAAAGCAATGCAGGGAAGTGGGACATCAGTATCACCGCAGGGGAAAGTGGCAACTAAATGGGGAGAGATTAAGAAATAGAAATTAAAGATATAGGAAGTCCGTAGCTAAGTTCGTAGGTTGGGTCGAGGAACGAGACCTAAACATTCGCTTTAGCATTTACCGAAACCTTTCAAGGAGATTCTCTGATGTTCTACAAAATTCCACTCGTATTTACTCCGCAACCCGAAGGCGGATATACAGTCACTTCACCGCTATTGCCAGAATTGGTAACGGAAGGTGATTCTTTGGACGAAGCACTGGAAAACGTCAAAGACGCCCTTGCCGCTATTATTGAGATTTATCAGGATTTGGGGCGGTCGCTTTCGGTAATACGCTAAATGAGCGTGAAATTGAATTACATTAAATAAGGAAGTCCTAAAATGCGAATTATATGCAATACCTATATAAAAAAGGAAAGAGATATGTATTCTTCTGTATGTATTGAATTGGGTATAGCAAGCTGTGGATATACGATAGAAGAAGCATATAAAAACGTTATAGAAGCTGTTGAGATTCACCTGAATGATGCAAAGGAATTAGGTACGTTAAATGAACTGCTAACCGAAGCAGGATTTGATCTCCCTGAAAACCCAACTGATGATATAGTTAGTCGGTTGGATCGAGGAATGAGGCTCAACAATTAGAATTCTCAATTGAGTAAATAATGGATAATGCAATATCGGCGAATAATCAAAAGATATAGGAGGATAGCTATGGCACGATATATCTTGAGTGACTACGTAGAGCAAGCTATGATGCAAGCTGTCTACGATAAACTTGAGGATGGTACGTTTGCAGGTCGGATTCCTCTTTGCAAAGGTGTTATTGCTTTCGGTAATACACTAAGTGAGTGTGAAATTGAATTACATTCAACACTTGAGGATTGGATCCTGATGGGATTGAAATTTGGTCACGCTATGCCCGTGATTGATGGTATTGATCTTAATAAGGATCCAACTCTTGAAACAGTGGATGCCATTTAGTCAAAACACTTGACAATCTCATTATTTTATTTCTTTCAATTCATCAATAAGCGCATCAACCAATTCATCTTCTGGTATAGTACGTAATTTCTCACCATTCTTAAAAAGAATCCCTCTACCTATACCACCAGCGATACCGATATCCGCTTCCTTTGCCTCACCAGGACCGTTGACAATGCAACCCATAACTGCGATCTTTATCGGCTTCTTAATATCTGCAACTCTCGCTTCGACTTCACGAGCTATCCTGACAATATCTATCTTGGTTCGCCCGCAGGTTGGGCACGATATAATCGTGACTCCATATTCACGCAAACCAAGCGATTTGAGTATCTCGTATCCTGCGCGCACTTCTTGAATAGGGTCATCAGTCAGCGATACCCGAATAGTGTCTCCAATACCCTCAGAAAGTAATACACCAATCCCAACCGCTGATCTGATCGCACCGGCAAATGCTGTTCCTGCCTCTGTTACACCCAGGTGCAGTGGATAATCTACACGGTCAGCGATAAGCCTGTACGTCTCAATAGTCCGTAACGGATCAGAAGCCTTTAGTGATATGACTATATCGTAAAACCCCATCCCTTCAAGGATCGCAACGTGCCGCATTGCGCTCTCGACCATCGCTTCGGGTGTTGTATGACCGTACTTTTCCAGCAAGTCCTTCTCCAATGAACCAGAATTGACACCTATCCTTATAGGTATCCCTTTTTTCATTACAGATTCTACAACTGCCTTTATCTTTTTTGGATCGCCTATATTGCCCGGATTAATCCTGAGTTTGTCAACCCCTTCATCAATAGCGCGTAAAGCTAGTCTATAATCAAAATGAATATCTGCAACTAATGGAACCGATATACCCGCCTTTATCTTTCCGAGTACAGACGCCGACTCCATGTCAGGGACAGCTACCCGTACCAATTCACAACCAACGGATTCGAGTGCTTTTATCTGAGCTATTGTGGCAGAGACGTCATGGGTATCAGTGTTGGTCATAGACTGCACTGATATAGGGGCATCCCCACCGATTTTTATTGAGCCTACTTTTATTTGGCGAGAGGACCGTCTTTTCATTGTTTGATACTCCAGATTAGTGGTCAATCGTATTAATTCTATTACCCGATTATTTAATCAAACTTCATCATTGCACGTTAAAAGTAGTGATGAATCACTATACTACAAACCTAAAAAGACCACCAGAAGCATCTAAAAGGATTTAGTGACTAAACGAAGAATGTCGTTATATGTAACCAGAAGGAAAAGAAGTATGAAGAATCCGATCCCGACTTGTTGGATAAGCATCTGTCTTTGAATACTCAGTGCTTTACCTCGAATTTTCTCGATAAGTAGCATAAACAGAACCCATCCATCAGTAATAAATAAAGGAAGTAAATTAATAACGCCAAGGTTAATGCTCAGAAATCCTGCAAACCATAATATACCAGCCATTCCAGTCTTTACTGCCGACATAGTTATCTGTACTATCCCAACAGGTCCAGCCACATATTTTGCAGAGATGTCCCGTACGATCAGCTTTTTCAAGAACTGGAATATCTTTCCACCAGTTTGTATTGTCTCAGGTATAGCGGCTCCAAATGCAGCGATAGGATTCAGTCTTACAAATTTGCCAAAAGCAAGACCATTGAGCGACTTTATTTGGCCCGACTCGTCTAAATCCAGTTTAAGTTTCAAGTCAACTGTGCTTTCATCTCTTGCTACAGTCAGATCCACGAATTTTTGTTTGTTTTTGGCTTTATCAATATCATTGATAAGTTCAATAACATGAGTTATATGCTTACCATTGACGGCGACAATGACATCATTAGGTTTGAAGCCCATAGATTCCGCCTCACTACCCGACTCTACTTGTCCTACAATAGGTTCCATAGGAGGAGATACACCTATTTTACCGAATTCAGTTCCCGCCACCCTTTCAGGCGTAACCTTGACAGTTATTGTGTCAGTTGCGTTTCGCAACAGAGTAACCTCTATCTGCTTATCAGGATTTACTCCGACAGATTCACGTATATCGTCCCAATTTTTTGTTTTGTAACCGTCCATAGCAAGTATCTTATCACCGGGAATTATGCCAGCCTTTGCCGCAGGAGAATTTGGCTCAACATAGCCGATATCAGTTCCCGGACGTGGTGACAAACCGACCATATATGCAAGAGCAATCGCAATAAATGCGAATATAATGTTCATCCCCGGACCTGAAATCGCCACAAGTGCCCTTTTTGACACAGAAGCTGATGTATAAAGACCTTTTGTATCTTCAGGCGTTTCTTCAGCAGGATTCTCACCTGCCATCTTAACGTATCCACCAAATGGTAGTAAAAGAAAGCAGTATTCAGTATCACCTCTCTTAAAACCCAAAAGCTTTGGGCCAAAACCTATTGCGAACCGTAAAACTGTTATGCCCGATTTCTTTGCCGCGAGGAAGTGACCAAACTCATGAATAAATATCATTATATCTATAATAAGCAGTGTTTTAATGATGTTCCACGCAATATTAACTATGTGCATTTTTTACTCCCGAATATCAAATATGTGTTTCGTAATCATGCTCGTTTATTATTTTTGTTGCGTATTCCCTTGCCCATCGGTCAGCAGACATTATGTCCTGAAAAGATGGTTCAGATTCTGATGAAATAATGACCTTTTTTCGAGTTTCCATAGTTTTTTTGATAACTGATGAAATGTCTAAAAATCCTATTTGTTTATTTAAAAAAGCTTCCACTGCTATCTCATCGGCACTGCTGAGTATTGTGGGCATAGTGCCTCCCGAACTAATCGCATCATAAGCGTATTTCAGGCATGGAAACTTCTCCAAATCGGCTTCTTGAAAAGTCAGTTTGCCAACTTTGGAAAGGTCAAGTCTTGGTAACTGAGACTGCATACGCTGTGGATAAGTCAGAGCCAATTGGATCGGTAAGCGCATATCTGTTACAGCAAGTTGAGCCAATATGGAACCATCAATTAGTTCTACCATCGAGTGAACGATACTTTCTGGATGTATTATCACATCAATCTTTGAAACATCAATATCAAATAACCATCTCGCCTCGATAACCTCAAGACCTTTATTCATAAGAGTTGACGAATCAATCGTGATCTTGCGCCCCATCTTCCACGTTGGATGATTCAATGCCTGCTTTGGTGACACATTTCTCAATTCTTCTAAGGTCTTGCTCCTAAAAGGACCGCCCGATGCTGTTAGAATTATTCGATGAATATCCCAATTTTTACATCCTGAAAGACACTGAAATATCGCACTATGTTCACCATCAACAGGTAGAATCTTAACACCTGCCTCTTTGGCGATTCTCATCACTAATGACCCTGAAGTGACTAGAATTTCTTTATTCGCCAGAGCAATGTCCTTGCCTGCCTTCATCGCTTCTAGCGTAGGAACTAACCCGGCTATTCCAACCATAGCTGAAACCACGATGTCAGCTTTTAAGGCAGTTGCTACGCTTATGATTCCATTATAACCACTTAAAATTTTTACATTCTTATTATTAATACTTGATCTTAAAGTCTCTGCACTGGATTCATCTTCCAATGCCACTACTTCGGGATTGAATCGCTCGATCTGTTGTTTAATCAGGTCTATGTTGCTTCTCGCCGCAAGCCCAACTACCTTAAAGTTTAGTTCGCTTATGACCTGCAAAGTCTGAACGCCTATCGAACCCGTTGACCCTAGTATGCTAATATTTTTCATAAAGTTAAAATATTGGGAACGTTTAGTGCTTGTATATTATGTCATCTCAGCGAAAGCTGAAATCCAGAATTTTTATTACTTGCCACTTGCTGCTAATTAATATGGAGAATATATATGGAGTAGTAGTATAACGCCGGTGCTATAAATATCAGACTATCACACCTATCAAGGATACCGCCATGACCGGGTATAAGCTTTCCAGAATCTTTTACGTTAGCGCTTCGTTTAAGAATTGATTCTGCAAGATCGCCGATCTGTCCAATTATTGTAAAGATCAATCCCATAATGACTGCATGAACTGTCTTTATGTCTGGCAACAACCAAAAGCAAAAAATCAACGAGGCAATAATTCCAAAGATTAAGCCGCCTATGTAGCCTTCAAGACTTTTACTTGGACTTATGGCAGATATAATTTTGTGCTTTCCGAATCGCTTCCCTATCATATACGCCCCTATGTCACTGCACCATGTTATGCCTAACAGTAAGTATATAAGATTTATTCCACCTGACATTTGCCTGATTAAAATCAAGTGGTGACCAAATAACCAGCCAACATAAAGTATGCAAAGAGCAAAAGAGGATATATTGGGTAAAGCTGAATGAGGTTTCCTTCTTATAATTTCGTATATGAAAGGTAATACAATAGCTAAACAAAAGATCGGATTGACGTCTATCCAGTCAGGTTTTAATGGGGAGAAACAGAACAACAGGTTAATAGGTATACTAAAAAAAAGCAGTAAAGAGTTCCCCTTTGGGATGGTAAGTCCTGAAAATTCCAGAGTACTAAGAACTATGATAATACTAACTATGGCAAGAAAACCCCACAAACCACCTCTCTGGATCACGAGGATCACAACAGCCGCAAAAATTATGGCACTTACAACTCTTTTCCAAAACATATTCTTGACTCTGGACACAAGTACTGGATACTAAGGTTCACTGAATAAATTATTTGGTTTATTTTATAAGCAATATTTTAAATCCCCCCCTTCCCCCAAATTATAAAGTATGAAGGCGGAAGGATGAAAGAAAGCACTTCATCCATCATCCCTCATCCTTTATCCTTCATGAAACGGGGAGTCAGAGGGGATTTGATTCTTTCATCTAAGCTAAAAAACTAATTCGGTCAACCACTAAATACTAGATATCTAATCAAAATTTGCTATCCAGTATCTAGCATTCAGTATCAAGTATTAAATTCCTCCAAATCTTCTCTTCCTTCGTTGATAGGATATTAGTGCTAATAATAGATGTTTTTTACGGAAATCTGGCCATAAAACATCCGTGATATAAAATTCAGAGTAAGCGCATTGCCACAAAAGGAAATTGCTAATTCTGAGTTCTCCGCTTGTGCGAATGATTATATCAGGGTCTGGGAATCCAGACGTATAAAGATATCGGGAAAAAACATTTTCGTCTAGGTCCTTGGTTTTCAGTTTCCCATTTTCAATATCAGCAGCTATGGACTTCGTCGCTTTCAGAATTTCTTGACGACCGCCATAATTTAAAGCTAGATTAAGAGTAAGCCCGGTGTTATTTTTTGTTATATCAATTGTGCGTTGAAGTTCATAGGTCACTTTTCGTGGTAAATGGTCAGTATCTCCAATGACAGAAACATGAACGTTCTTGGCATTAAGATCGGGAGTTTGTTCACGTAGCTGGTCCAGAAGTAATTTCATAAGAGCATTTATCTCCAGAGGTGGGCGCTTCCAGTTCTCTGCAGAAAATGCGTATAAAGTGAGTATCTGAATACCCAGTTCTCCACATACCTCTACCACCTCACGAACAGAATCTATACCAGCCTTATGTCCAGCGACCCTGGGCAGATCTCTACGATCAGCCCAGCGTCCGTTTCCGTCCATGATAATGGCTATGTGCTTCGGCAATTTTTTCATATTGAGGGAACTTCGCAGTTCCTCTTCGCTCATAGTTTCTACCGACATGCTTGATCTCAGCAATTTTAGTTTTGAGTATACGGTTTTCAGCTTAAAATCATTTTGAATAAACGGTTCTGAAAACTTAAAACTGATAACTGAAAACTAAATTTGCATTACTTCCTTCTCCTTTGCCTTTACCATATCATCAATTTTTTTTATGTTATTGTCGGTTATTTCCTGTATATTCTCTTGCTCTTTACGGCTATCGTCCTCTGGAACTTTGCCTGCTTTTTCTAGCTTCTTAATATCTTCAACTCCATCTCGACGAGTATTTCGTAAAGAGATCCTGCCTTCTTCTGCAATCTTCTTGACGTGCTTGACAAGATCCTTTCTTCTCTCTTCCGTAAGCTCAGGCACAGTAGTCCTAATAACATTTCCATCACTGCTAACATTCAGTCCGATGTCTGCCTTTAGAATTGCCTTTTCTATCGCACCTATCTTGGACTTGTCCCATGGTTGAATCACCATGAGTCGAGCTTCGGGGATAGAAATGCTTGCGACCTGATTTATTGGAGACTTAGCACCATAGTTGTCAACAGTGATGCCATCCAATAACGAGATCGTCGCTCTTCCAGTCCTAATATTGGACAGTTCCTTAGCTGTTGATTCCAGAATTTTCTCCATTTCTTTACGCATTTGCTGAATTGTCTCTTTTGGCATTTTCAACCCCTTACTTTTTAGTCAAATGTAAAAGCTACTGATTCACCAAATTAATTATTTATCTTATAAACCTCAAAAGTAGGTTGGGTTGAGGAACGAAACCCAACCTAATATTGATATAGTTGGGTTTCATTGCTTCAACCCAACCTACAATTCTTATAAAGTAAAAAACTAATCTGGTTGACCATTACAATCAGATCAGGTACAGACTCATGAAGGAGTCAAAACTGTACCGATCTTTTCACCGTAAACTACTCTCTTAATATTTCCTTCAGGATTTAAACTAAATACCACTATGGGCATATTATTGTCTTTACAAAGCGAAAAAGCCGCCGCATCCATAACCTTCAAACCCATTTTCAAAGCTTCTTCGCAGGTTAGAGTATCAAATCTTTTGGCATTTGAGTCTAGCACCGGGTCTGATGTGTAAACACCATCAACTTTGGTGGCTTTTAGCAAGGCGTCCGCATTAATCTGTAATGCTCGAAGAGCCGAAGCTGTATCGGTAGTAAAGTATGGATTTCCTGTACCGCCTCCGAAGATAACGATTTTGCCTTCTTGGAGGTGACGGATGGCATTCTTTGTCACAAATGGCTCTATATATTCAACCTCAACGACAGGCTCAAATCTTATGGCACTAAGAACCACAGATGGAACACCCGAATTTTCAAGGGTGCTTTGCAGTGCCATAGCGTTTACCACCGTTCCTAGCATCCCGATCATATCAGCATTATTGCGGTTCATCGTACTTTGTTTTCCAGCACCTCTCCAGATGTTGCCAGCGCCAATGACTATCGCTATCTGCAAACCGCAGTCTTTAATGTCACTCAGTTGAGACGTCAGGGAGTTAAGCACTTGCATATCAATTGCTTTTCTATCAGACCCGATCATTTCACCGCTGAGTTCAAGAAGAACCCTATTATAAACAGGATAGTCTTTCATACACTTTTAAACCCTAAGCAAATAATGTTTATTTACAAGGCTTTTATTAACTCAAAACTGAAAACTATTTATATTTCCTCTCCAAGCTCGTATCTGGTAAACCTTCTCAAGATAATATTCTCACCAATAGTTGCGATCTTTTCAGTGATTATGTTTCCAACGGTCTTTTCAGGGTCTTTAATGAATTCCTGTTCTAGCAAACAAACGTTAGAGAAGAATTTTTCCAAACGGCCTACGATGATTTTATCAACCACTTTCTCAGGCTTACCTTCGTTGAGAGCTTGAGTTTTAAGGATAGACTTCTCATTTTCGATCTCAGATTCTGGCACGTCTTCCCGCTTTATATATAGAGGACGTTTAGCGGCAATCTGCATAGCAATATCTTTTACAAGGCTTTTAAATTCCTCATTTCGAGCTACGAAATCTGTTTCACAGTTGACCTCAAGTAAAACGCCCATCCTGTTTCCTGTGTGTATATATGAGGTAATAACACCTTCTCTAGTAGCGCGCCCGCTTTTTTTCTCTGCTACCGCAGTACCTTTTTCTCTGAGATACTTAATGGCTTTTTCCATGTCGCCTTCGCACTCATCCAGAGCTTTCCTGCAAGCCATAACACCTGCACCAGTTTTCTGTCTTAACTCTTTTACCATTGTTGCTGTTACTTCCATAAATTATCCATCCTTATTAATATTTAGTCGTTGATGAACGATTTACCTTTGTGATCGAGGTCGCCTTCTTGGACCTTTTTCATCTAAATCCTCAAATTCTTCGTCTATAACGATTTCGGGTCCTTTGGTGCCTGATTTTTCGTTAGATTCCGTCTGGATTTGCTCTGTCCTTAGATTAGCTTGACCTTCTATTACACCATCCGCTAATTTTTCACTTATAAGTTTAATAGACCTGATGGCATCATCATTTCCGGGAATTGGGTATTGTATCTGATCAGGGTCACACTTGGTGTCTACAACAGCTATGACGGGAATCATAAGTCTATTCGCTTCCGCAACCGCAATTTTTTCATTAATGGTATCCATAACTACTATTGCACCCGGTAGTTTTCCCATTTCTCTAATTCCGGAAAGGTTCTTATCAAGTTTTTCTTTTTGCTTTTTTACATCAATTACTTCTTTTTTGGGTAGTAAATCGAAAGTACCGTCCTTCTCCATTCTTTCAAAATCTTTTAGTTTCTTTATACTTTTCTTGATGGTCTCGAAATTCGTCAACATTCCGCCCAGCCATCTTTCGTTGACGTAGAACATACCGCAACGGAGTGCCTGCTCTTTTACAGTATCAGCGGCTTGCTTTTTCGTACCAACGAACAGGACAAGTTCTCCCTGTGATACTATATCTCGTAGAAAATTATGCGCATCAATTAGCATTTTGACCGTCTGACGCAGGTCTATAATGTATATACCATTCCGTTCTGCAAATATATACCTTGCCATTTTTGGGTTCCACTTACGTGTTTGATGCCCAAAATGTACTCCAGCCTGGAGTAATTGCTTCATTGTTACAACTGCCAAAATCGTACCTCCTTAAAGATCATTCTGCATCTGTATACAGATATGGGTTAAATATCAAGCTTCCATCATTTTCAGGCTTGACTCCCGATAGACGAAAGCACCCATGCCCAAATCAAGAAGCTGTTTTATTAATTTCTATTCTCCCGTAGTGGCACGTTGAACGTGCCAAATGGCGCAGGCACTGCGCCTCTACAGGATATATCTGCTCAAATCACGACTTTCGATAATATCAGAGAGTTGACTTTTCACGTAATCAGCATCTATGTTTACTTTACGATTAGTCATCTCTGGTCCAAGAAATGATATTTCACTGAGCAGACGTTCCATAATAGTGTGAAGCCTTCTCACACCAATGTTTTCTGTTTGATCATTCACCTGACACGCCATTGATGCGATCTCGTCTATTGCATCATCTGCGAATTCCAGTTTTATACTCTCAGTTCCCAATAACAAAGTATACTGTTTTATAAGTGCATTCTGTGGCTCAACGAGAATTCTCTTAAAATCATCTTTACCAAGGCTTTTTAGTTCTACTCTTATAGGAAATCTTCCCTGCAATTCAGGTATAAGATCCGATGGTTTGGATGAATGGAAAGCACCTGCCGCAATGAACAAGATATGATCTGTCCGTACCATCCCGTATTTAGTTGCAACCGTTGACCCTTCCACAATGGGAAGGATATCGCGCTGAACACCTTCACGAGATATATCAGGACCCGTTTTGGAATCGCTTCCCACGATCTTATCAATCTCATCGAGAAAAACTATGCCTGAATTCTCAACTCTTGCCACAGCCTCTGCAACGACCTTATCCATATCAACCAGCTTTTCGGATTCCTCTTCCATCAAAATCTCACGAGCTTCCGAAACTGCGACTTTTCTATCTTTGGTTGATTTAGGAAGCATGCCGCCGAACAACTCTCTGAAGTTTAGATCCATTTCTTCAAATCCAAGTGGTGCCAATACTTCGATCATTGGAAATACACGGTTCTGAACCTTTAAGGTTATGATTGTATCCTCAAGTTTCTTACTTCTGAGATCCTTTCTAAACTTCTCACGAGTTTTTGCCAGTATATCCTGTTCCGTTTCAACACTTACTGTGCCATCATCTTTCTTGCGTCTTCTAGACCTTATAGGTAAAGGGGGAACCAATATATCAAGAATACGCTCTTCTACAATTCGGATTGCTTTCTCTTTTATAGATTCGGAGTAGTGGAAACGTAGCATATTAACGGAGAGATCAGTCAGGTCTCTGATCATTGACTCTACGTCCCTGCCGACGTATCCTACCTCTGTGTATTTCGATGCTTCTACTTTCAGAAAAGGGGCGTCAGCCAGCTTTGCCAGTCTTCGAGCAATCTCTGTTTTTCCTACCCCAGTAGGACCAATCATTAAAATATTTTTTGGCGCTACCTCGTCACGCATCTCCGAAGGTAGCATCTGACGACGGGATCTGTTCCTGAGTGCTATTGCTACTGCTTTTTTAGCCTCCTCTTGTCCAATGATGTATTTATCAAGTTCCTCTACTATCTGACGTGGAGTTAGTTCATTTTCAAGTCCCACGTTTGCCTCCTAAAAAATATCGAGTACGTTTTAGATACAAGATAGATGTATTGCTATGTCTAAATAGAAGTGAATCTTAATACAGGGTTATAGGACAATAGGATTATGGGAATATAGGCTAATATGCTTATGACCCTATAGTCCTATATGCTTATAGACCTAAGTATTGCCAGGATTCAATTCTTCTACGTGTATCTGGTCATTGGTATAGATACATATTTCGGATGCGATTTTCAGGGATTCCTTGACGATCTCAAAGGCAGATAACGTCGAGTAACGAACTAAAGCTCTCGCGGATGCCAGAGCATAATTACCACCCGAACCAACTGCAATTATGCCATCATCTGCTGAGATCACATCACCATTACCTGAGATAATGTAAGAGTTTTCGGCATCAACTACAGCAAGCATGGCATCAAGCCTTCTCAATATTCGGTCTGATCTCCAATCTTTGGCTAGATCAACAGACGCATTTACCAGATTTCCGTTGTATTTCTCCAGCTTGCTCTCCAGCCTTTCGTACAGCGACATCGCATCGGCAACCGAACCAGCGAATCCCAACAAAACCTTACCTTTGTAAATCCTTCTTATTTTGCGGGCGTTGTTCTTGATCACTGCGTCCTGCATGGTTACTTGCCCATCGCCACCCAGAGCAACAGATCCTTTATGTCTTACTGATACTATGGTAGTTCCGTGAATCATATTTATCTCGCTATTTTATTGTTATTAAATCCCTAAGATACACAAGATACACATTGATAATGATATTTCAATACTAGGGATTTGTCAAGTATCAAAGTTCCTTCGCATGTTTACTTAAAGGCAATTAGTTGGTTTATATTGGTTTATAAAAGATTTTTGCAATTTTTGCTTGCAGATTTCTGTTATAAATGGTATAGTGCTTTAAGTCAAAAATACTCCAAACATTATAAAGTATAAGGGTGTGTGATGAAAATGACGAAAATTCATGAAGTAGCTAATCTTGGACAGTCAATATGGCTTGATTACATGAGTCGTTCATTGATCGTTTCTGGTGAATTAAAGAACTTGGTTGATAAAGGTCTACGAGGTGTAACCTCTAACCCGTCAATATTTGAAAAAGCTATTGATAGTAGCTCAGATTACGACGAGGATATAAAGAAACTTGCCTCAAAATCTGTGGATGAGATATACGAATCTCTTATAATAGAGGATATTTCAAAAGCCGCCGACGTACTAAGATCGGTATATGATACATCTAAAGGTCTTGATGGATATGTCAGTCTTGAAGTCAGTCCGAAACTAGCTTATGATACTGATGGCACAATAGCTGATGCAAGACGCCTTTTCAAAGCCTTGAATCGTCCCAATATATTTATCAAAGTACCTGCGACAAAGGAAGGCGCACCAGCCATCGAAACATTGATCAGTGAAGGGATCAATATCAACGTCACTCTGATATTCTCCATGTCACATTATGAAGCCATCGCTGAAGCTTATATCGCTGGACTTGAGAAGCTATCCGCAAAAGGTGGAGATATAAATAAGGCTGTATCTGTTGCTTCATTCTTTGTCAGCAGGATAGATACTGTCGTTGATCAGGCATTAAAAGATAAAAAAGAGCTTCAAGGCAAAACTGCCATTGCCTGCGCCAAAATGATATATGCTCGTTTCTGTGAAATATTTAACGATGAGCGATGGAAACGTCTATCAGCAAAAGGAGCAAGAGTTCAACGTCCATTATGGGGAAGCACCGGCGCCAAAAATCCTAATTATCCTGACACTCTCTACATTGATAGCCTTATTGGTTCTGATACCGTAAATACTATACCGATGAACACTCTAAACGCATTTCTAGATCATGGGGTCGTTGCTTCAACGCTTGAGTCTAGTCTGAATGATGCAAAAATTCTGTTGAAAAGCTTGCCAAACCTGAGTATTGATCTTGATGTCATAACAGAGCAACTACAAATCAAAGGCGTGGATTCGTTCGCTGAATCTTTTGATACACTGATGGCTTCCATAGCAAAGAAAAAGGAAAGCTTTTTGGAAACAGGTAAATAATACATAAGAGAAACGACATCCATTAACTTTTGACCTTCAGTCTATTTATCGGTGTATGTCGTCATCACCACCCTCTTTACCATTGGGACCATAGGAATAGAGATCACAATAATACTGATCTAAATATTTCAGTCGAAGCTTATATTGGTATGGGTTTCTCCATGGATCATTAAAATCGGTACGTTTTATATAAGGCCCATGCCAGTTTTTAGGTTGCGGTGGTAAAGTTGGTTTTTTTATCAGTGCATTAAGTCCTTGCTCATTCGTTGGATATGCACCATTATCTTCGGCATATATTTCTAATGCTCTGCCTATCAGACGCATTTCTTCTTTTGCTATGTAAGTAGGAGCAATATTATTTTTGAATACTTTATAAGTATATCCTTTGATTGTTACCTCACCATGAACCAATCTATCTGCCAATTCGGTTTTAGGATAATTATTTACTATCGAATCTATTGTCTCTAATGCCTGATCGTAAAGTCCTGATCTTATAAGTACCAAAGCTTCATCAAAAAGCTCATTTGCTTTTTTTTCATCAGGATTTGCACACCCGATGATCCATAACAGCACGAATGGGATCAAGCAATATAAAATCTTTGATAATCGCATTTTATTTAGCACCTTTTAGTAATCACTTTTGCCATTGATTTTCTAAAATAATATTATTACTAATATTGATAGCAAAAATTTAAGTATCAGCCATTTTTTATATTAACATAAACATATAAATATGTCAAATGTTTTTCAGGTCACCTGTAATTCGGAAAGGTAGAAATTTAGAATCACAGTAAAATAGTTATGAATGGTAAAATATCATGCCACATTACTGATAGTTAAATTCATTAAGCGAACAAATATGTGTTTGTCAATAAAAATAC
>Ga0315282_10001338_pt1 | contig 46624 bp, 38 predicted proteins | sample YL17G07_20_MG_FD_203693 | JGI IMG/M metagenome (GOLD analysis project Ga0315282, IMG submission 203693) | Sediment microbial communities from Yellowstone Lake, YNP, Wyoming, USA - YL17G07_20 | ecosystem: Environmental > Aquatic > Freshwater > Lake > Sediment | place: USA: Wyoming | collected...
CTCGTGCAGGCGGTTAGTCCCGATGCTCGGCACGCGGAGGAAAGCCAGGTAGAGAGGCATCCGTCGCACATGTGGGTCAGCGTTTCGCGCCTTCCGGGGAACCGGGAACGTCGTGCACGCTCGCTAGCGCAGTCTTGGGGGGTTTCATGAACGAGCTTCCGTTTCACAACGGCGACCTCCAGCGGTTCGCCCAGATCTTCAAGGCGCTGGGTGACGAGACCCGCCAGAAGATCCTCTTGTTGCTCCGCGAGCAGCCCATGAGCGTCAACCACATCGTCGGTCACTTCGCGCTCGCTCAGCCGACCATCTCACGTCACCTGGCGGTTCTACGACAGGCGCAGCTCGTGACGGCGGTGCGTTCGCGCCAGCGGATCATCTACCATCTGGCTCCCGCCGCGCTTGGGCACCTCTGCGACACGTTCTTTTCCGTGTTCTGCACGAAAGAGTCGAAAAAAGGTTCATAGTCCGCTCGTCCAACCAACCCGAGGGCCGACAGGATAGCATTGTCCTGCCGAGGTGACGCGATTGATCCGGACGCCTCTCTCCCGGCGTAAGCGACTCGGCCGTCTCCGCTTCTTCCCCGCTGAGTTACCACCGCACTGGTGATGTATCGATCCCGCCTAACAGGCTCGGCGGGAACGAATTGCGGCGATCCTTTGCTTCATCCGGACTCCAGGCTGCCCACGCCGACCGTCGTCCCATCTCGTTCATCACCATCGCGCCACCAAGCGAACGGAGATGGGGAATCAAGCCACTCTTGACCGGTCCGGTTCGCCGCAGTACCTTAATGTTGACAAAAGGACTCTTCAAACTACACATTAGCCCGACGAAGCACCGAAAGGGGCGCTTCATGGCACGCATCTACAACACCATCATCGAGACCATCGGCAACACTCCGCTCGTACGGGTGAACAGGATCATGGATGGAGCCGGCGCGGAGGTGCTCGCCAAGCTGGAGGCATTCAACCCGCTGGCGAGCGTAAAGGACCGCATCGGTGCGGCGATGATCGAGGCGGGAGAGAAGGCGGGCAAGATCACGGGGAACACGGTGATCATCGAGGCGACGTCCGGCAACACCGGCATCGCCCTCGCGTTCGTGTGCGCGGTGAAAGGGTATCGCCTGATCCTCACCATGCCGGAGAGCATGAGCCTCGAACGTCGTGCCCTCCTGCGCGCCCTCGGGGCGGAGCTCGTCCTGACCCCGGCTGCCGAGGGGATGAAGGGCGCGATCACGAAGGCGGAGGAACTCGCCGGTCAGATCAAGGATTCATTCATACCCCAGCAGTTTCAGAACCCGGCCAACCCCGAGATTCACCGGAAGACGACCGCGGAGGAGATCTGGCGCGACACCGATGGGAGAGTTGACGTCGTCGTTGCGGGCGTCGGCACGGGCGGGACGATCACGGGCATTTCGGAGGTGATCAAACAGCGCAAGCCGTCGTTCAAGGCGGTGGCGGTCGAGCCTGCGGCTTCCCCGGTCCTGTCCGGCGGAAATCCCGGCCCGCACAAGATTCAGGGCATCGGCGCGGGGTTCGTGCCGGACGTGCTGAACACGAAGGTCATTGACGAGATCGTCCAGGTGGGGAACGACGAGGCGATGGCAATGGCGCGGCGCGCCGCACGCGAGGAGGGGTTCCTCGTCGGTATCTCTTCCGGCGCTGCGCTCGTCGCGGCGAAGACGGTCGCCCATCGGTCGGAGAACCGGGGCAGGCTCGTCGTCGTCATCCTGCCATCGTTCGGCGAGCGTTACCTGAGCACCGAACTGTTCAAGGACCTGCTGACGTAAGAACGACGGGGGCACAGGAAGGTCTACGTGTGGGAGTATCGGTCCGTGAAGGAGGTTCAGAAGCGGATTGAACGATTCATCGAAGAGCTGTATAACCGGAAACACCTGCATTCGGCTCTCGGCCACCTCAGTCCCGAGCAGTTCGAGCAGGCACTGACGGAACCTCAGGACAGTCTCACCCCTTCATCCCGATTCTGTCCAGCCTGGGGGGTGCAGTCCGCCGGTTCGCCCGCTCATGACCGCTTGAGTGTGACCGTCGCCGTTCCCGGCCGCAACCCCGCGCTTTCGGCGATAATCGTCACCTTCCCCGACTTGCGCCCGGCGCGCAGGACGATCCGGGCGATGCCGCTTCGCGCCATCGCTTCCGCCTTCCCGCCGAGGCCGAAGAGCTTCGCGTCGCCCTGGACCTTGAACGTGACGAGTGCATCGGAAGTGGGCACGCGCTCGCCGTCCTCGTCGACGATGATCACGTTGAGGAGGGTGATGTCGGTCCCGTTCGCGGGAAGTTCGGGATCAAGCGGTGTGAGGAGGACCGCAGCCGGTTTCCCCGCCGTCTTCTTCTCCTCGCGGACCTCTCCGTCCGGGGAGTTGCCGATGGCGAGGAGCGCGCCCGGCTCGTACGGGACGTCCCACTCGAACCACCAGCCGTGTGCGTGGCGCGATTTCTCGCCGAGGGAGCGTTTGTTGAGGAACAGGGTCACGGTCGGCGCGTTGCTCAGGACGACGACCTTCCGCACCGTGCCCTCTTCGCCGGGGTGGGTCCAGTGCTGGGCGATCCGGATGAACGGCTCGTCGGTCCATCGGGCGCGCATGGCCAGCGCGGTGGGCTTAGGGATGCGCCAGGCGTCGAACACCCCCGATTTCTGGAGCGGCCAGACCGGTTCGTAGTCGGTCCCGTAGTCGTGCATGCACCAGAGCGTGCTCCCGGCAAGCCACTCCCGCTTATCGAATTCGTCGATGTCGTGGAGAACCTGTCCGATCTGCCAGATTTCGCTCTCGTCTTCGGAGAACAGCGTGCCGTCGGGTTTGACGTGCTCGCCGGTGTTCGCGTTCGTGTGCTCGGTGTTCATGAGCTTGATGCCGGTCAGAAGCACCCGCATCTCGTCAAGGTGGGGGACCTTGTAGTTGAGCCCGAGCACGTCCGGGACGTAGACCGTGCCGAGTTGCTTTCCCTCCTGCGGGTTGTTGTCGGCGTAGACGGTCGGACGCCACGGGTCGTGTCTGTGCGCCGTGTCGTTCAGTTTCTCGAACAGCTCCCGATTTCTCCCCTCGTTGAGCAGCCCCCAGAGGATGATCGAAGGGTGATGCCTGTCGCGGGCGATCATCTCCTCCATCATCTGGACAGCGTTCTTCGTGAACTGCACGCCACCGATGTACTGCCACGAAGCGATCTCTTCGAGCACCAACAGGCCGAGCCGGTCGCAGGCGTCAAGGAACGCCGGATGCATCGGATAGTGCGAGCAGCGCACGAAGTTCGCGCCCATCTCCTTGAGGAGTTCCACGTCGTACGGTTGGAATGAGGCGGGCAGCGCGTTGCCGATCCCGGGGTAGTCATGATGCCGGTTCACCCCCCGGAGCTTCAACGGTTCGTCGTTGAGGAAGAATCCTTTGTCCAGGTCGAAGCGGAACCACCGAAACCCGAAGTTCACCGCTTGCTCGTCCACGACCTCGCCCTCGTCGTGAACCGTTACGCGCAGGCGGTAGAGCGACGGGCCATCGGGCGACCAGAGCTCCGGCTCCTTCACCAGCGGCAGCGGAACGGTGACGAGTCGCTCGTTCTTCCCGGCGACGATGAACCGCTGTTCGCCCTGCGACACCGCCTTTCCGTTCGGTGCAACTACCTGGGCCGTCAGGCGGCCGCTCGCCTTTCCCCGCCGGTCGTTCTTCATCCGAACGTTGAGGTGAATCGTCCCTTCATCCTTCGAGACCTTCGGCGTCATGACGATGACGCCCCGGTCCGGGATATGGAGCGGATCGGTGACGCGCAGGCCGACCTCGCGGTAGAGGCCCCCGTAGAGGTTGTAGTCGGGGATGCGCTTGCCCGGCAGCACGTCGGGATTGTGTTGGTTCGTCACGCGGAGCGCCAGGATGTTCTGCTCCGAGCGGCGCAGGTGCGGCGTGAGGTCCACGGCGAACCCGGTGAAACCGCCCATGAACTTCCCCGCAGAGACTCCGTTGACCCAGACATGCGTCACCGAGAACGCGCCGAGCGACTCCAGTTCGACCCGCGCGCCCACCGGGGTCTCCGGAAGGACGATGCGGTACCACGCCGGACCGCGATAGTAGCCCCGCTTCGGGACGAACGTGTCCTCGGCGTTGAAGCAATGCGGGACGCTCACCGTCTCCCACGAGGAGTCGTCGAACGTCCGCTTCCATGCCTCCGGCGCTTCGTCGCGCAGGAACTTCCAATCGTCGGCGAGGGGAATCCAGGTTCGCAGCATTGCGGGACCTTTCGACCGAGATGTTGATCGGGCAGGCGAAGCTCGTTACCTTATTTCATACAATAATCTGCCGAAATGATCCGTTCAATCCAATGAGACGGTGCCGATGGCCAGCGTCGAGAGCTAGCGCTCTCGACGGAGCGGGTTCGGCCTCTGCCGAACCCGCACAGCATCGTCGTCGAAGGTGCTCGTCAAATCCACGTACCCCATTTCATGGAGGAATACTCCGATGAAACGCATGTTGTGGCTCTTTGGCGGGTTGGTTGCGGCAGGAGTGCTGGCGGTTGCGGCGTTCGCGCAGCCGGGTCTCGGAGCGGGTCCGGGGCCGGAATCCGATCTGGATGACTTCATGCCCGGTGGTCCCGGCATGGGGCGTGGGGGGAACTGCCCCGGTGCCGGTGTCGGCATGATGATGCGTCGTCTTGCTGCCCTCGACCTCAGTTCCGACCAGTGGGCGCGCATCCGGCAGATCCATCTGGATATCCAGAAACAGATCATCCCGAAGCAGGCGGACGTTCGCGTTGCTCAGATCGATCTTCAGCAGCTGATGCAGGTCGATCAGCCGAATATGAACCAGATCGACGCGAAGATCACGGAGATCGCCACCAAACGGGCCGAGGTCCAGAAGCTCCGCGTTCGTGGGCTCATGCAGGTACGCGGCGTCCTGACCGACGAGCAGCGGCAGAAGTTCCTCAACCCGGCGTGGCATCCGTCCGGAGCGCAGGGACCGGCGGGCCTCGAAAACCGTCCGATGCTTCGTCGCCGGATGATGAGCGATCAGTAACTCGCACGCAACCAATCGTACCAAGTCACTCTTGAGCACAGTAGGGGCGGTTAGCGAACCGCCCCTACGTGTTTCCAGAACCTTCCCTACGCCGCGACGCGCTCGACCTCGAATTCCTTCTCCGAGACCTTGACCAGGTCCACCATCTTCTTCACGAGGTCGATCCGCTCCTGGGTCACCGGCTTGCCTTCGCGCCGGATGACGTACTTCATGGGCACGCCCATCATGCTCACGGCGATCTTCGCGGACATGACGTACCCGGCGGCGTTCATCATCGTGTCGATCTCGACGATCCGTCGGAGGAGCAGCTCGCACGTCTCGAGATCGCCCCCGTTCCAGAGGCTCCAGAGCTTGGCGAAGAGGCTCGGACAGACGTTCCCTGTGGTGTTGATCCCACCTGTCGCGCCGAGGTTCCACGAGTCCACGAGCGTCGGCGTGTGGGCGTTCAGCATCTTGATCGTGCCCTTCGCCGCTTCAAGCTTCGCACGGATTTTCGCCAGGTCGCACGTCGTGTCCTTGATGCCGATGAACCGCTTGCCCTTGCCGATTTTCGCGAACGCCTGTGCGGAGAACTTGTAGTTCGTACCGCCGGGCATCTCGTAGGCGTAGACCGGGCAATCCACCGCGTCGTGGATCTTCATGAAGTACTCCACCATGACCTTGTCTTCGGCGGGAAGCTCGCGCGGGGTCGTGATGAAGCAGCCGTCCACGCCGGTCTCCCCCATCCGCTTCGTCATGGCGATGTTCTTCTCGACATCTTCGTAGATGGTGCTCCCGGCGACGATACGGATGCGTCTGTTGGCGCGCTTGACGGCGGCGCTCGCCATCTTGAGCGCCTCTTCCTCCGTGAGCGTGAAGTATTCGCTCGAACCGCACACGACGAACAGCCCCGAAACGCCACGCTCGACGTGCCAGTCGATGAGCCGGTCGTACGTCGGCCAGTCGATGGACTTGTCCTCGTTGAACGGGGTGATGAGGGGCGGAACGATGCCGTAAGCAGGGGAATAGTCTTTCACGGGATGGTCCTCCGGGCGGCAACAGGGTATGAGATGACGTCTGGTACGGGGACATATCGCTTCCGCGTCGGTCAGGCGACGCGATGCACCCGCGACCTAGGTAAAAGTCGTTCGCGGTGCAGAGAGCGTCAACGCACCGCTGCACACGCTCTTCCCCGTCGGTCCGAGGGGGCGCGTCAGTGGGCGGATTCGCCGCGTGCCGCGTTGACGGCGTTCCGTGCCCGAAGTGCGAACAATTCCCGGACCATGGTGTTCGCGTTCGCGGGCGTGACGCCAAGGGAATCGCAGTAGACCCGGGGTTCGAACGGCATCTGTGCACCTCGGACGCCGTGCCCGTCCGTCGAGACGGTGAACTGCACGCCCATCTCGGCCAACGGTTTGATGTCCGCGATGAGCGCGGCGCGGCAGATCGGGTCCTTCCAATAGCCCCCCGTCGAGCGGGAAACCTCAACGTAGATGGACTTGCCCCGCAACAGTTCCGCCACCCGCTCCTGCTCGCCCGGCTGGAAGAACCGGTACTCCTCCACGGTGAGGGTCGAAAGGTCGCGTCCCGCTTCCCTCGCCTTCCGCTGGATGTGCTCGAGACGCATGGTGAACGGATGGAAGAGGATCATCGGAACCGGGAATTCGTTTTGCACTTCGGCGACCTGCTGGATGCGCCTGATGAGAAGCTGCCCGTCCGGAGGGTTACCCTGATGGTTCGGCGAGATGTGCCACCCGATCACCTCCGCCATCCGCATCGGCTCCCGCTCGATGCCGGTGTCGAGTTCACCTTCGGAGATTTCCCATCCCCGAAACGTAATCACGTCTCCGCGTTCGCGGACACTCGCCATGTCGTTCATGAAGGCACGACGCCCCTCTGCACCGACACGGTACCACTGCTCGAAGCCCTCTTCCTGCGCCCACTGCGCGTACTGTTCTGGTGTCTTCCGATAGAGTTCGAGATGGTCGAGCAGGACGATTACCTTACGACCGTCGGCAGCCGCCATGCTCATCCACTCCGAAAGCGGGACCTGACGCTCCATTCCAGCGTGGAGATGCATGTCCATTTCTTTCAGAGCGAAGAGAGCCTCGTCAATGCCGCATCCGGGAGGGACCGGGACCGTGGACGCGCTGGGGGATGCTACGGCGGGGCGCTCAGAAGGGGCCGCCGGAGGCGCCCCGGTCGCGGCACGCCCATCCGCGAGGAGTGAGACGATGGCGAGCACGACTCCGGCGAACCAACAGCGACGGAGAGCACATCGAAAGCCGATCATAGCAGTTTCTCCTTCTCAGACGACGAGGATCGTGGCCGGTCTCGGAACGGCAAGTGCCATCGCGCGGCGTCCGGAGCGCCAGCGGGAACCCGTTTGAACCCCGTGCCCACCCGAAGGGAACTTCCCTATGGTATGGCCGGTTCCTTCAGGAGACAAGGCGTTGGCCGCATCGTGGCCGTGCATTCTCATTCCACCGTGGGGAACCAATTCGTATGTCCGTGAAGACACTTCGCATCCATGGGATGACCTGCGAGCACTGTGTCATGGCGGTGACGAAGGCGTTGAAAGCAGTGTCCGGGGTGAGGAATGTCACCATCTCTCTCGACGAGAAGAAGGCGGTGCTCACTGTTGACGACGCAACGTACAGCTCTGACGCGGCGAAGAAGGCCGTGAGCGAAGAGGGATACACGCTGGTGTCGAGCACCTGCGCTCTGGTCGCGCCTGATTTGCCGGGTATCCCGGTGCTCAGTCGCGCTCTGGATTCGCGCACGGGCGCACGGTCCCGCGTCCCATACGCAGTCACCGGGCGTTCATGGGAAATGCCTCAGTACAGGCCGAACTCGTGGACGGCGTCCCACATTGCCCAGAGGTTGCCCAGGTTGATCCCCGGGGCGAGGTTATTGCCTTCGCGCAGGGCGAATCTGCCGCCTTCCCTGATCCCGCTCGTGAGTATCCGCTTCGTCTCATCCCGGACCGCCTGCGGCGTCGCGGAGCGGAGGAACGGAACGGAGGGACCGCCGTAGACTTCCACCTCCGGACCAAGCTCTCTCCGCAGCCACGCGAAGTCCACCGGGTAGCCGGTGTCGAAGCTGTAGACGTTCAGTTCGTCCCGTATGGTCTTGAAGTGTCGGGTCGCGTCGCCGCAGAGGTGCATGCTGTGCGGCCCGGGGCCGTAGAGCTCCTCGAAATATCGGCGGTGATGTGGGAGGATCCGCTCGCGGTACATCGCGGTGCTGATGAGTTGGACCGAATCGTCCGCCAGCCCGCCGCGTTCAGGCTTCGTATCGACCTTCATCCGTTGCCGGTACGCCTTGATCCGGTTGATTGACGTTTCGTTCACGTAGGTGAGCAGTGCCGAGGCATAGTCCGGGTCGTCGAGCAGGTCGGCCATGAACTTGCTCGTGCCGCGCAGGTTACAGGAGACGGTGAGCGGGCCGTCGGTTCCCCCGGCGGGCCAGGTCACGTTCGCTATCGGCAATCCCCTGTGGGACCACCCCTCTTCCTTCTTCCGCACGAAGTACTCGTAGTAGCCCCACATCCGCTGGGCGCCGCCGTGTGCAAACGGATCGGGCATCCCCTTTTCGATGAGTGACCACTTCCGCGCGTCCTCCGCCAGCGGAGGTTCGGTATCCGGCACCTCGCTCGGCCAGTAGCGAATCCTCGCTCCGTACCACGCCGCCTCGTAGTAGTTCTGGAAGTCCACGTAGACCGTCCATCCGTCCTTCGGCAATCCCATCGGGGCGTCCTGCGGGACGTGCGTGCGCACCCACGCCTGATGCTCGATCTGACGCTCGAGCATGAGCTGTGGGTCGTTGGAGTATTCCTCGAAGGTCATGCCGCGCGGGTTCGCCGGATGACCGAACATGGTGAAGCGGGGGTTGATGCCGAAGATGAGGGGAACCCGGCTGGGTGTGCGCTGCCGGTACGCCGCCCACACGCGCTCCACTTCCTCATTGTGCCGTTCGAAGTCGATGGTGCGCGGGCTGTCAGTGGTGCTCGTCATCGCCGCCTCCTTGCGGAACAGACGCAGGTCTCTGTGATCTTCGTCACACTGTATGGCCGGATGGATGGCTATATTTAAGGCTGCCTTTCATCTGGGAGCCGAATCATGAAACCTTCCTCTAACCGTTCCTCCGTTCGCTTGCGGTGGCGCGAGCTTTTCGGGCTTGCACTCACCCTTGTCGGCGTTCTTAGCCTTATCCTCTATTTCCTCCGCGTGATCGGGTGATGATCGGGTCTCCAAGGTACGCCAGCGCGTTCCCGCTCTGCCTCATTCGTCCCGGACAGGTTGACGGTCGGGTGTGAGAACGGGTGCGGTGCCGGATCGAGCAGAACTTCCGGCGCTCCGAAACGACAAACGCCCCGATCCTTGCGGGAAGAACTGGCTGCCACCGCCCCTCCCAAATGATCATGCGCTCGGTCCTTCCCGCCAACCCCGTCCCGGCTCCGCCGAGTTCCTATTGGTCGGAGCCAGGCAAATCCCTACCCTTGGTACCCGAACACTCAGCTTCGCCGCAAGAAACCGGACGAGCGCTGGTTCCAGTGCGTCTTGCCTGCACACTCGCCTTTGATGCAGAACCTCTCCGTCTTTTGCCGGTTGCGGAGTTCGTGATCCAGAGAGAGACCCCGCATGTCTGAGCGTCATACCCACCTTTGTATGCATTTCCACTGCGATCCGATCTTCACGTGCCCACAGGCGGTTCACATTGCCGAATCAATCGAACTGGCGGCGCAGTACGTGAGCATGCACCGGGAAGACCGAGATCGTCTTCGGAGGCCATGACGGCCATCTGCGTCTGCTGTCCGGGGACGGAACGGTTGTCTGGGAGGTCGATCTCGGCTCACCGATCATGGGAAGGCCCGCCGTCGTACCGGCGAACGGAAGCGACCCGCCCGTGATCGTCTGCGGGGTAGTACGCCGGAGGATCTGCGGAGTGAGCGCGGACGGGAAGCTGCTGTGGGGTGTTGAAGTTGACTCGAGTGTGCAGAGCAGTCCGCAGCTTGCGGACATCGATGGCGACGGGAAGCCGGAGATCACCATTGGTGCGGGCCGAACGGGGCAGACGTACATCGTGCGACGCGACGGGACAATAGCCGGGGCGATCCCGTTTGCCGCGATCTGGAGCAATACCGTCGCGGTCGTCCCTTCGACGGGGGCGGGAACCCTCGCGCTCGTCACCGGAGGCATTCACGAGTGCGTCGTGGCGGCGAAGCCCGGTGTGGGAAAAACCAGGCCAGCACGTTCTGATTGACGTGCACAGGCCACCGCCGTACTATTCCTCCGGCCATGTGGTATCTTCTCGTAGGGCCTATGCATAGACATTGGGGGGTGTTCCATGGCCAAGCGTATCCTCCTCATAGAAGACAATGAGGATATCGCTTTGGTCGTCAGGGCGACGCTCAAACTGCGCGACTACCAGGTTCTCACGGCGAACGACGGGCTGAAGGGGCTGGAGATTGCTCTGTCCACGCCCGTGGACCTGATCATACTCGATGTCCTGTTGCCGGAGCTGGACGGGTATCAGGTCCTGAAGAAGCTGAAGTCCAGCGCGCAGACTGCCCACGTGCCGGTTGCGCTGTTCAGCGCCCATATGGGCGAGCAGGAGCGTCGGGAGGCGCTGCAGGCCGGGGCAGTGGCGGTGCTCATCAAGCCGTTTGAGCCGCGCCAGTTCATCAACGAGGTAGGAGCTTTGCTCAGCGAGGATGGTTGATATCCCTCCGCCCTGTGCGCCGAAGGACGACCTCGCGGCGCTGCTCGGTGAATATCTGCCGATCCTTTCCCACGACGTACGGACGCCTATGACGGCCATCAAAGGGGCGGCAGGCGTGCTTGCGGCGGGCCTGGGTGGTGCACTCTCCGAGCATCAGATGAGGCTCGTGAACATCTGCCAGCGCAACGCCGACCTTGTGACACTTCTCGTCCAAGACGTCGTTGAACTGCTGCGGCTGAGGACCGGACAGGCCGAGACGCATCCCACCGAGTTCGACATGCTCGCGGAAGCGCGGGAAACATGGTCGGAACTGGGCGCGCAGACGAACCTGCCTGTCGTCCTGGAAAGCGATGCGACAGCGCTCCCGTTTCGGACCGACCGGCACTATCTCAGACGGGCAATCGGCGCGCTCATCCGCTTTCCCCAATCGTACGCCGCCGTGAAGGAGGAGTCCCTCTCGTTCAGAGAGGTGCCCGGTGGTGCCGAAATCCTCCTCACCTGCGCTCCGATATCCCGCGATGAGGCGAAGGTGGATACCCTACTTAGCACCACCGTACGCGGTCAGCGGCAGCTCGAAGGTCGCCTACACGTCACGGGTCTCGAACTGCCATTCCTCGACGCGCTCTCCGCTCCGTTCTCGACGAAGCTCGCCATCGAAACACCCTCTCCTAGCACCGTCCAGATTCGGCTGCTCTGGCCTCCGCTCGAATCGTGAAGGGTGTCATACCGCACGAAGCAAGGCCTCTGTGGGTCCTCTCTACCCATGTTACCGGGCATTCACAAGACGCAACCTCACGTCGCAATGAGTGGAGGGAGGTGGGAGATGCTTGTCTACCTCGTTCGTCACGGCCAATCGGCGGGGAACGTCCCGGGAATTCAGGGGGGCGCGAACCGCGATCTTTCCGAGATCGGGAAGGCTCAGGCGGAGGCGACCGGGAACGCACTTGTCGGTGCAGGGATCGCGACCATCCTGGCCAGCCCGCTCACGCGCGCGCTCCGGACGGCACAGCTCATGGCAACGCACCTGAACGCCGTCATCGAAGCGTGGCCGGAACTTGCGGAGGCCAACCGCGCGCTGTGGAAACTGGCGAAGAAGAGACGCAAGGCACACTTCGATGGAGAGCCTGGGCAGGATGTCGGTCTCACGGCGGACGAAGTGCGGGAGATGTTCCCCGGCGTAGCGTCCGTCGGTTTCTCTGGTGACGAGGCATGGTGGAACAAGCAGCGCGTGGAAGGTCGGGGCAAAACGTATCGGCGGGCGAGGAAGGTCGTCAAGCGCATCCGCAGACGGTGGGGTGAGTCGGACGAGGCGGTGGCCGTCATCATGCACGGGACGTTCGGTTCCGTTCTGCTTACCACGCTCTCGGAAGCCGCTCCGACCGACTACAACTGCTTCAGCCAGCACACGTGCGGGATCAGCCTCGTCGAGATCACCGGCGAAGGGACAAGGCTGCGCTACGCCAACCGGGTCGATCACCTTCCCGGAAACCTGCGCACCGACCCCACGTGAGAGGCGTCCGGGCACGCTCGCGTCGCAACCCTTGGCGGGTCCGCGGGTAATCCCTAGATTTCTACTTCTTTGAGCATTCGACGGCGCGTTCGTCTAGTGGCCTAGGACGCTGGCCTCTCACGCCGGAAACACGGGTTCGACTCCCGTACGCGCCACCATATCCGGAAACCCGCTTCCCCTGGGGGAAGCGGGTTTTTTCGTCTCATGGCTGTCCCTACTCCACTAACTCCACGACCGTCCAGAGGCCGGGGTCGATCCAGACCGGCAGATCGACCTGGTGGGGCCACACCTGCATCTTCCGTTCGATGTCGTGCAGCACGTACGCCAGGCCGAGGCGGCGGTTGATCTCCACGTCGTACCCGGTGAGCGTCGAGGCGGGGAAGAACATCTCCATCGTGTATCCGTCCTTGCGTACCTCGCTCGCAAGATCAATCTCGTCCGGCTGCACGAGCGGCGGGGTTGCCAGCGCGCGCTGGATCTCCTGATGCTCGAAGATGGGGTTCCGTCCCCGTCCGGCACCGCCGACCGGGGCGACGACGAACTTCTGGCAGTACCGCCCGGCCCGGTGCGCCGAGCGTATGTCCCGCGTGTCGATGTAGAGTTCGAGACAGTCCCCCGACGCGAGTCGCTTCGGGATCACCTGCGGCGCTTTGGTCCGGGGAACCGAACAGGCGAACCACAACCCTTCCGCGGACCAGGCCATCGAGACGGTGGCGAACGGCGGTCGTCCCTCGAGAGACACCTGCGGCAGGAGGTGGCGCTCGCTCCAATCGTCGAGCTTCCCGTCGATGGTGAATCTCTCCGCGCGGTGCGCCGACACGGTGAGGTTGAACAGGGATGAGCGGGGAATCGGCGATGCCATGAGGCTCCTCCTAGTGGCTTGTCAACGCTGCAATGAGGGATCGGGCGGGCAGGAATGCCCGCCCCACCAACAGGCTGCGCGGTGGGGCAGACATTCCTGTCTGCCCGAACACCTGTCAACACAATGTTGACAGTGCACCAGTGTGAAGGGGGAATGGTCACCGCGGTGGAATTACAGCCGTTCGGCACGCCGGGCGACGGGTCCCCTTGCGCAACTCACCCACGTTGCGTATGTTCGCGTACGTAGCGGGCAGGCATCACGTTCGGACCTTGAGGCGAGGAGGTTCTGCGATGAAGCTTCATCTGTGGGCTGCGACCATCGCCGGTGGTGTTCTCAGTGCCGGCAGCATGTTCATCGTCGCGGTCCTGTTCAGGCTCACCGGTGGAAGCGGGGAGCGTTTCCTCCGGCTCTGCGACGGTCTGTTTCCACTTTACATCCCTCACCATGGCGTGGCAAACCTGATCCTCGGCCTCGTCAACGCGCTCATCCAGGGCGCGATCATGGCCCTCATCATCGCGTGGGTGTACAACCTCTGCGTCGACCTGCTCTCCAAGAAGGGCGCGGCGAAACCGCAAGCATGACGATTCCACGAGGGTGCGGGCGGTGGGGATCCCCGCTCAGCCACTGCGCCTGCCTATCAAGCACCGCCCGCGCCTTGTGATCGACGCACTCCGGGTGTCCTGAGCGTGTGTCCGGGAAGTCCGCCTAAAGCGCAAACCCGATGCTCCGGTGAGTTCGCCGCTCAGTATGATGTTCAAGGGATCCGTCTACCGTGCGCGTTCCTTTCTCCGCGCCACCGCCTTCTGTGCCTGTGCCGCCTCGCGGAACTTCGTGAACGCCTCTTTGAGGAACGACCGGAACTCCTTCGTGTCGAGTTCTTCCCGCTTGAGGCCGAGCATGGCGACCCTGGTCCAGTCCTTGCCTCGCCCGTTCATGCGGATTCGCGGGAAGGAACCGTAGACCGGCACGTCGTCAACCTCATCGAACGGTCTCAGGTCGATCTGCTTGCGGAGCTTGTCGCCGTCGAACGAGCCCTTCGGCACGTGGAACAGCATGTGGAACCAGCGCCACTCGTTCGTCCGGATCGCGAGGAAGCGCTGCCTGCCGCCGGGGAAGACGCTCACCGTGTGCTGGTTCGTCCAGACCACCGACACGTCGCCCAGCCTTTCGATCTCTTCGATAATCCAGTGCACCGCGTCGGCATCCCAGGTGGGCTTGCGCCCCTGACGTGGGCGTTCCGAGTCCAGATGCCACCGCCTGCCGTCGGTCTTCCACGGCGCTTTTTCAGAAAGTTCGTCGCTCGGAGCCTCTTCGATCTCAATCTTTGGCTCTTCCTGGACTGCCGGGCTCGCGATCCGGTCCCCTCCATCTTCCTTCGTACCGGCACGCGATGGCTCCGCGCGAACACTTGCCACAAGCGCATCCTTGAGCACCTTCCCCGTATGCGATTCTGGACATGCAGCAACTTCCTCCGGCGTTCCGGCGACAACGACCCGCCCGCCGCCCTCGCCGCCTTCCGGGCCGAGGTCGATGATCCAGTCCGCCGCCTTGATCACGTTGAGGTTGTGCTCGATCATGATGACCGTATTGCCCTGATTGACGAGGCGGTTGAGCACGTCGAGGAGCTTGCGCACGTCGTCGAAGTGCAGCCCTGTTGTCGGCTCGTCGAGGATGTACACGGTCTTGCCGATCGAGGGGCGGCCAAGCTCGCGCGCGAGCTTGAGCCTTTGCGCCTCGCCGCCGGAGAGCGTCGTCGCCGCCTGGCCGAGTTCGATGTAGCCGAGGCCCACGTCGCAAAGGGTCTGGAGGAGTCTCCTGACGCGAGGCACGCGCTTGAAGTGGTCGAGCGCGTCTTCGACGGGCATCTGGAGCACCTCGCCGATGGAGACGCCCCCGTACCTGATTTCCAACGTCTCCTTGTTGTAGCGCATCCCACCGCACTCGTCGCAGTCCACCCACACGTCCGGCAGGAAGTGCATCTCGATATGGCGTTTGCCGTATCCCCAGCATCGCTCGCACCGGCCGCCCGGCACGTTCGTGCTGAAGCGCCGCGCCGTATAGCCGCGCACTTTCGACTCCGGCAACTGCGCGTAGAGTTGCCGCAGCACGTCGAAGGCGCCGCTGTACGTCGCCGGATTCGAGAGCGGTGAGGTTCCGATGGGCTCCTGATCGATCAGGATCACCTTGTCCACGTGCTCGATGCCGCGCAGTTCGTCGTGCATTCCCGGCACGAGCTGTGCGCGGTGCAGCGTCGCCGCGAGCGCACGGTAGAGCGTGTCGTTGATGAGGGAACTCTTGCCGGAACCGGAAACGCCCGTCACGACGATCATCGTGCCGAGGGGGAACCGGACGGCGATGTCCTGAAGGTTGTGATGCCGTGCCCCGACGAGTTCGAGCGCCTGACCGCAGCCGGGCCTCCTCGCCGGGGGAACGGGTATCGTTTCGAGGCCGCTCAGGTACTTCCCCGTCAGGGAACGCCCGTTGCGCTTCAGTACCTCCGGCGAACTCGCCGCGACGATCTCTCCACCGGACCTGCCCGCGCTGGGGCCGAAGTCCACGACATAGTCCGCCGCATTCAGGGTATCGGCGTCGTGTTCGACGACGATGATCGTGTTGCCGAGGTCGCGCAGGTGCTCGAGCGCGCTCAGAAGCCTCCGGTTGTCTCTCGGGTGCAGGCCGATGGTGGGTTCGTCGAGGATGTACAGGACGCCGGTGAGGCCGCTGCCGATCTGCGAGGCGAGGCGGATGCGCTGCGCCTCGCCGCCGGAGAGCGTCGGTGCGCGCCGGTCGAGCGTCACGTAGCCCAGGCCGACCTCGGCCAGGAAGCGCAGCCGCGTGCGAATCTCGTTCAGCACGTCGCCGACGATCCGGCTCTCTCGGTGGTCGAGCGAGAGCGTTTGAAAGAATGCAAGCGTTCGTCCTATGGGCCACGAACATACCTCGCCGATGGTGACATCGTGCAGCCGCGCCGAGCGGGACAGCGGAATCAGGCGCGTGCCGCTGCAGACGCCGCACGGCACGTCCGCGAGGACCTGTCCGAGCCGGTCCCTCACCTGCGGGGCGGCGCGAAGGGTCCGATCGATCGCCGGGAACAGGCCGAGGTACTGGAAGCGGAATCGGTCAGATGGCGCTTCGATCCACGTCGTCTCGTCTCCATAGAACAGCGCCCGGCGCGCCTCAGGGATGAACGTTTTGAGCGGTGTGGAGAGATCGAAGCCGAGGGCTTTCCCCGCCGCTTCGAGCATCCGCCGGAACTGCCCGGTCGGCTTTCCCCAGAGCGAGATTGCACCATCGGCGATGGAGAGCTTATCGCTCCGGACGACCGATTCCTCGGCCAGGCCCTGCTGCGTGCCCATGCCCTGACATGCCGGGCACATCCCGGAAGCGGAGAGATCGTGTGCCCGATTGAACGCGAACATCTGGGGCGTCAGCCGGTCAAAGCTCTTCCCACACGAGGGGCAGGACAGGTGCTGGCTGATGGTGACCTGTTCCCCCGCGCCACCTTCGGCGGCGGTTGCGGGTAGGACGAGGAGGCGTCCCGCGCCCCGGCTAAACGCCGCCTCCACCGCCTCGCCGATGCGGCCTCGGTCCTCCGGCTTGATCTCGAGTCGGTCGATGACGATCTCGATGGCGTGGGTCTGGCGCTTGTCAACCTTCGTGTTCTCGTCGATCCGCACGATCTCCCCGTCGATACGCGCACGCAGGTATCCGTCCTTACAGGCACGGGCGATTAGGTCGTCGTGTTCCTCACCCCTGCCCGGTTCCACCGGCGCGAGGATGATGACGCGCTGCCCGGCGAAGTCCTGCAACACTCGAGCGACGACCTCGTCGCTCGACTGCTGGCCAGCTTTCACCTGACAGTCGGGGCAGTACACCTCGGCGATCTGCGCGAAGATGACGCGCACGTAGTCATAGACCTCCGTCACCGTGCCGACGGTGCTCCGCGGGTTCTTGCTCGCCGATTTGTGCTCGATGGCGATGGCGGGCGAGAGGCCTTCGACGTGGTCCACCTTCGGCTTCTGCATCTGACCGAGGAACTGCCGAGCGTAGGAGGAAAGCGATTCCACGTAGCGCCGCTGTCCCTCGGCGTAGATCGTGTCGAGCGCCATCGAGGTCTTTCCCGACCCCGACACGCCGGAGAACACGACAAGTTGCTCTCGTGGGATCGAGAGCGAGACGTTCTTGAGGTTGTGCTCCCGCGCGCCGATGACAGTGAGTTCGGTCAATCGCTCGGTCGGGGTATATACGTCCCGGCTGAGGTCAACCTTACGGCTGCCCTCAGCTCCGCCGTTTCCACCACCGGCGGAGACGGCAGGCACTGCATGGACTGGCGCCAGTCCGCCGGTCCGGCCGGTGGCAAGCACCTGTTTCAAAACCTGTCCGGTCCACGATCCTTCAACGTTCGCCACCTCCTCCGGCGTGCCGACGGCGACGATCTGCCCGCCCTCTTCTCCCCCTTCCGGTCCGAGGTCGATGATCCAGTCCGCCGTCTTGATCACGTCCATGTTGTGCTCGATGACGATGACGCTGTTTCCCTCGTCGCAGAAGTGGTGGAGCACGTTCAGGAGGTGGCTGATGTCGTGGAAGTGCAGGCCGGTCGTTGGCTCGTCGAGGATGTAGAGGGTCTTGCCGGTGCTTCGGCGGCAGAGCTCCTTGGCGAGCTTGACGCGCTGCGCCTCGCCGCCGGAGAGCGTCGGCGAGGGCTGTCCGAGCTTGATGTAGTCGAGGCCGACCTCGTGCAAGGTCTGGAGGACGCGCCGGATCGACGGGATGTTCTCGAAGAACCGGAGCGCCTCCTGCACGTCCATGTCGAGCACGTCGGCGACATTCTTCCCCTTGTAGGTGATCTGGAGCGTCTCGCTGTTGAAGCGCTTGCCGCTGCAGACCGGGCACGGGACCCACACATCGGCGAGGAAGTCCATCTCGACGCGGATCGCCCCGTTGCCGTCGCACGAATCGCACCGACCGCCTTTCACGTTGAAGCTGAAGCGCCCCGGCATATAGCCGCGTACCTTCGCCTGCGGCAGATCCGCGAAGAGCCTCCTGATCGGATCGAGCGCGCCGGTATACGTCGCCGGATTCGAGCGCGGCGTCCGTCCGATGGGGCTCTGGTCGATGGCGATCACCTTGTCGATCTGGTCGACGCCCCGCACCTCTGTGTGGCTTCCGGGCGTCACCTTGGCGTTATAGAAGTGCCTCAGGAGCACCGGCAGGACCGTATCGCTGATGAGCGAGCTTTTTCCCGAGCCGGAGACTCCCGTCACGCACGTGAACACGCCGAGCGGGATGGTCGCCGTGATGTCCTTCAGGTTGTTGTGCCGCGCCCCGACGATGTCGAGCCAATTCCCATTCGGCGAGCGGTGTTTCTTCGGAATGGGGATCTCCCGGACGGCGCAGAGGAATTGACCGGTGATGGACTCCCGGTTCGCCTTCACCTCGTCAATCGTCCCGGAGACGACGACCTTCCCGCCCCTGATGCCGGGTCCGGGGCCGAAGTCCACGACGAGGTCCGCCGCCCGCATCGTGTCTTCGTCGTGCTCGACGACGATGACCGTGTTGCCCAGGTCGCGTAAGCGACGCAAGGCGTTGAGGAGGCGGTGGTTATCGCGATGGTGCAGGCCGATGGACGGCTCGTCGAGCACGTAGAGCACCCCGACGAGGCCGCTGCCGATCTGCGAGGCGAGCCTGATCCGCTGCGCTTCCCCACCGGCGAGCGTCGGCGCGCCGCGGTCGAGAGAGATGTACCGCAGGCCGACGTTGAGGAGGAATTCGAGCCGGTTGAGGATCTCCTGGAGTGCATCCTGCCCGATTTGCCTCTGCGTCTTGCTCAGTTCGAGGCTCTTGAGGAAGTGGTATTCCTCCTCGACGGAGAGCGCGCAGAACTCCGGGAGCGTCAAGCCGCCGAGCTTTACCGCCCGCGCCTCCGGCCTCAGGCGGGATCCGCCACAGTCGGGGCAGTTCGCGTGGGAGGTGAACGCGGAAAGTCCTTCCTTCGTGTCCTCGTCCTTCGTCTCTCGGAAGCGCCGTTCGAGCATCGGGATGATGCCCTCGAACGTGTCGAGGTGCGTCCAGCCCCGGTCGCCGGGCGTCCTGCGGTAGCGGAAGCGGATGCGCTGCCCGTCGAGGCCGTAGAGGAGCTTCTGACGCGCCGGCTCCGGGATGTCCAGCCACGGCGTGTCTAGGCCGACGCTCCCGAAGTGCTCCAGGACGCCTTCGTAGAGGTGGCGATACCACTTGTTCCGGTCCACGTCGATGGTGGCAAGCGCTCCCTTGCGGAGGGACTTGTTCGGGTCGGTCACGAGGAGGTCCGGATCGATCTTCACGTGCGTGCCGAGGCCGCTGCACGTCGGGCACATCCCGGCGGGGATGTTGAAGCTGAACAGTTGCGGCGTCGGTTCTTCGTAGCTGATGCCGCACTCGGCGCAGGCGAACGACGTACCCATGATCGTATCCACGCCCGGCTCACCCGCGCCAGACGAGTCCGGCGTTACGTCGTTGACGATGAGCGTGCCCTTGCCCATCTCGAGCGCCGCATCCACCGCCTCGGCGAGGCGGCCCCGTATGCCCTCCCGCATGATGATCCGGTCCACGACAACGTCCACGTCGTGCTTCATGTGCCGGTCGAGGCCGGGATCTTCGGTGAGGCTCAGGATGCGCCCGTCCACCCGCGCCCGGACGAACCCCTGCCGCTGGAGGTCCTCGAACAGATCGAGGAACTCGCCCTGCCGCCCCCGGACGATGGGTGCCAGGATGTTGAGCCGCGTGCGTTCGGGATAGGTGAGGATGCGGTCGAGGATCTGTTCCCGCGTCTGGCCCGTGATCGGCTTGCCGCACTTCAGGCAGCAGAGCGTCCCGAGCCGCGCCCAGAGCACCCGCAGGTAGTCGTACACCTCGGTCATCGTCCCGACGGTGCTCCGGGGGTTCGCGCCCGCCGACTTCTGCTCGATAGAGATCGCCGGAGGAAGGCCGGTGATCTGGTCCACGTCGGGCTTATCCATCTGGTCCATGAACTGGCGGGCGTACGCGGAGAGGGATTCGATATAGCGGCGCTGACCCTCGGCGTAGATCGTGTCGAACGCCATCGAGCTTTTGCCCGACCCGGAGACGCCGGTGAAGCAGATGAGCCGGTTCTTCGGCAGAGTCAGGTCCACGTTCTTGAGGTTGTGGACCCGTGCTCCCCGGATGACGATCTGGCCGTTGTCCATGGCGAAGCGACTACCCTGAGGCGGCAAGAGGCGTGTTCTTCATGCTCTGGACTACAGAGGAGACAATGTACGCGTTCCGACAGGCTGAATAATACGGGTATGTGAGGGTGAAGGGCAAGGGCTTCAGAGTGTTTGCTTCCTTCACGGCACGAGGATGCCGATGGACGGAAATGCCGCGGGTGAACAAGGAAAATGCGCGCGGTCTGCCGAAATCGCAACGTACCCCGCCGCCATTTGCTATACGTTCTCCGGTGCCGTTGTCCTTCGTACACTTATGGTGCAGGGCGAAAGGCAAAGCCCGTAAGGAGAGAACCATGCGCTACACGTACACGGTCATGCTCATACCCGAACCTGACGGGGGCTACGTCGTCGAGGTGCCCGCGCTGCCCGGCTGCGCCACGGAGGGAAGTACGCTCACTGAAGCGCTCCTCATGGCGGAGGACGCGATCAGCGGGTATCTGGCAGTGCTCATGGAAGACGGGGACGAGATACCAAGAGAGGGGTCCGAACTGACCGTCAGGCTTGGCATCAATCGAGAGGCAATCCTACGGAAGGTATCGGTGTCTGCTTCCGTGCAGGCGGAGAAGGGAGTTGCCTAAGCTGCCTCGCGTCACTGCACAACGCATGATCGCGGCTCTCGAACGCGCTGGTTTCGTCGTGCGCCGTCAGACGGGGAGCCATGTGATCCTGCGCCACTCGCCGGTTCCCGGTCCATCGCCGAGGAGGACAATCCGCCGACCTTGAATGCTGACGGATACGGGTATTCGACACGAATCGCAAGGTACTCCTTACCTGTTTTTGTCGCACTGCTTACGCCCTTATCTCGTGGCGCCAGCGCGGGGCTCAGATCATGACATTACGGGTTCCGGTGGTAACATCGCCTCGCGCTCACCCTATGCCTGCGAGGGCAGCTTGCGTCCGCTTCATCCCTCGGCTGAACACGGAACGCTCGCCACGCCCATCTTCCCCATGATTCGTACGTTTTGTATGCTACCTCTCTGATCCGCCGCACGCCCCGAGCGTAATCCTGACATCTGTGGGTATTGCTCGTCGCGACCAAGCAATTCATATACAGCGGAGGATATTGCCCTTAGAGACCATACATCGGGCGGCATGGAGGGCACGACAATCATGACATTGCGGGTTTCTCCGATGAGCTGCTCACGCCCACCTTGTGCCCGCGAGCCCACCTCGGGTCCGCTTCACCTGTCACCTGAGCAGCAAATGGTCAACGTGTTCCCCCCTCCCAGGTGATGTGGGCTGTGCTGAAGTTCCGCCAGATAATCCTGTCACGCGCGGCGCTTACAATCCTGACAGATGTGTGCTATGAGCGCGGGGCTTTGGTACTTTCTAACATCCCGACGATACGATTGTTAGAGGTCATGTGTGGGGCGGCGATGCGGGTAGAACAACCATGACATTACGGGTCTATATGACGGCGTGATGAGACCAAGCGTCGTGGCTGCCAGGGCAACCCGGGCGCGCCTCACCTGTCGCCTAACTGGGGACGGTCGCTCTGCTCCCCCTTCCAGATGATCAGTGTCTTGCCGTTGTTCTCGGGGAGAATCCTGACGAATCAGGGTATGATACGCACCGGCACGGTTGTCGCATAAGAGCAGTGCGAGATGATAGATAGTGCTAGATATCTGCGCGGTCATATAGAGCATGGAATCATGACATTGTGCGTATATTGTGCGTTCCAGACGGTAACGACGACGTGGGTGCGCGGGAAGCTCTGATGTCCCGTACGGGCGGAGCGCGGGGAGAGTGTCGCGGGTAGCCACACGCGGAAGGTCGCGCTTGGCGAACGAATGACCTGCCATCCTTCAGCTCCCTGTCCCCTCCCCTCAGTGGGGAAGTCGCGGTAGATTTGTGTGTTCCGAGAGAGATGCCCTGCGTATTCTGGCCGCGCGCCCGTTCGGGAGACTTCGTCGGTGGATCACTTCTTGGCACAGCTTGAGGCCATCGCCGGCGGCCATCCGACGGAGGCATACCTCATCCTGTGCCTGAGCGCATTTGTTGAGAACATCTTCCCGCCGATTCCGGGCGATACTGTGACTGTGTTCGGGGCGTACCTGGTCGGTCTCGGCGCGCTCGCGGTCTGGCCGGTTGTGTGGGCGACCTTCGTCGGGAGCACAACCGGCTTCATGACCTTGTACGCGCTCGGTCGGACCCTCGGGCGCGGCGCGCTCATGCGGCTGGCGTGGGTTCGCAAGTCGGAACGCCGGATCGAATCCGCCGAGCGCCTCGCCCGTCGTCATGGTGTCTTCCTCGTTTTGGCGAACCGGTTCATGCCCGGGATGCGGTCAGTCGTCTCTATCACGCTCGGCCTGCTCCGGATGCCCTTGTGGTACGTTCTCCCGGCGGCGATGGTGAGCGTCTTCGTCTGGAATGCGCTGCTCATTTGGGGCGGGCTCGTGGCGGGCCGGAACTGGGACCGCGTGGTCGAGATCGTCAACCAGTACAACCGCGTGTTCGGAATCGCGCTTGTCGTAGGTGGTATATTTGGCGTGTTGGGATGGCGCTGGTTGCGCGGGAGAAGGACCCGATCGGCGCAAGTGCCCGGCACGCACCGAGCCAAAGCTGAGGAGACGAAGGAAGCGGGGGTAATGAACCTGCACCTCTACGACAGCCTGACGCGCACGAAGGAGAAGTTCGAGCCAATCAGCCCCGGCCACGTGGGGATTTACGTTTGCGGCCCGACCGTCTATGGTGATTCGCACCTCGGCCACGCCAAGTCGTACGTCTGCTTCGATGTCGTCGTGCGCTACTTGCGCTTTCTCGGCTTCAAGGTGCGCTACGTCCAGAATATCACCGACGTGGGGCACATGACCGACAACGACGAGGACCGGGGCGAGGACAAGATCGCCAAGAAGGCGGCGCTTGAACGCATCGAGCCGATGGAAGTCGTCACCCGCTACATGATGAGCTACTTCGAGGACATGGCCGCGCTCAACGTCAGGACGCCGGACATCATCTGCCAGGCGTCCGGCCACATCCCCGAACAGATCGCTCTCGTCAAGGAACTCGTCGAGAAGGGGTACGCCTACGAGGTGAACGGCTCGGTCTACTTCTCGGTCGAGAGGTTCCGGGACTACGGCAAGCTGTCGCGGCGGCGCGTCGAGGAACTGGAGGGCAGCGGGCGCATCGAGGCGAACCCGGAGAAGCGCAATCCGGCGGACTTCGCCCTCTGGAAGCGGGCGGAGCCGGAGCACCTCATGCGCTGGCAAAGCCCGTGGGGCGAGGGGTTCCCCGGCTGGCACGTCGAGTGCTCCGCGATGTCGATGAAGTACCTCGGCGAGACGTTCGACATTCACGGCGGTGGGCTCGATAACCAGTTCCCGCACCACGAGTGCGAGATCGCGCAGTCCGAGGCTGCGACCGGTAGGCCATTCGCCAAGTACTGGCTCCACAACAACATGCTCACCATCGACGGCACGAAGATGAGCAAGAGCCTCGGCAACTTCGTCACCATCAAGGAGATGTTCCAGAAGGTTAGCCCGCAGACGCTGAGGCTGTTCATCCTCATGAGCCACTACCGCTCCGTGACGGACTTCAGCGACGAAGCCCTCTCGGCGGCGGAGAAGGGCATGACCCGGCTGACGAGTGCCGTGCAGGCGCTCGATCAGCGGATGGTGACCGCTTCCGACGGCGAGGTGGATTCTGAGGTGGCGCGGGAGGTTGCCGTCATCCGCGACCGCTTCATCGCCGCGATGGACGACGACTTCAACACCGCCGAGGCAATCGCCGAACTGTTCAACTTCGTGCGGGTGATCAACACGGCGCTCACGTCGGATGAGCCGGTGAGCACGCGGACGCTCGCACTTATGCGAACGGCAATGAAGGAACTTGCGGAGGACGTGCTCGGCCTCCGGTTCACCGAGGAGAGCACCGCGTCCGAGGAGCAGCTCGACAAAGTCGTTCAGGTGCTCATAGACCTGCGGCAGCGGTTGCGCAAAGACAAGCAGTTCGCCCTCGCCGACGAGATACGGAACAAGCTGAGCGCCGTCGGTATCCAGCTCAAGGACGAACGGGACCGCACGACGTGGTCACGAGTGGTCTAGGGGGTCTTCAACCTTTGAACTTCGGACCTACCGTGGGAGAACCGACAACAGAGATGTTGAAGACGCAGTTGGCCAGAACACGGCGGCAGGGTCGATCGGCGGGTGCGAATTGGTGACTGGGCAGCCTGTTGCACGGTCGGAGGCTGAGATGGAGTCTGAACTGCAGGTTGAAACGGGAAGGGTTTTTGTATCGCCGGAAGAGTTCGCACGCGATCAGCGCCGGAGAATGGACCCGCCCCGTGGGAAACTGCTCATCGCCGGATGTTGCTCCGGTTCGTATCTCTCCCGACGAGTCGTCGAGCGCTACCGGGCGTTGCTCGCAGAAGTGGATAGTGGTGACGAAGTTCAATACCTCGAGGACATCGACAAGCGATTCACGGACTCCGAAACGTGCGTGAGACTGGACATCCACGTCGATGGTGCAGATGTGTTCCTGTTTCAAGCTCTGTTCGACCCGACCTCGGATCGGAGCATTGATCAGAACTACATGGCCTTCTTCCTGGCGGCGCGCACGTTCCGAGAGCATGGCGCACGGCACGTAACGGGTACGGTTCCCTACCTTGCGTACGCCCGACAAGACAAACCCACCAAATTCATGCGTGAGCCGACTTCCGCGCGGTTCATGGCAGACGTCGGCCTCGTGGCTGGCATTGATCGGCTTGTCGTGTGGGACCCGCACTGCGGGCAGATTCGAGGATTCTATGGGAGCATGCCGGTCAACATGCTCGAATCGCTGACGTTGTTCATCGAGGAATTTGGGCGCTTTCGGGGTCGTAAAGACGTCATCGCCGTGGCTCCCGACGTCGGGGCATCCAAGTTCGTCACGCATTTCGCCCGGGCGCTCGATCTGAAGAGTGCCATTGGGTCAAAATACCGGCCGAGCGCCGAAGAAGTCGTCATTGCGGAAATCATCGGTGACTTTGCGGAAAAGAAGATCGCTATCGTTCTTGACGACATGATCAGCGGCGCTGGGACGATTGACGCACTGGTGCAAAAGCTCGTCGAAGAGAAGGGTATTGAGGAGGTGTACCTCGGAGTGTCACATAACCTTTGCGTCGGGCGTGCTCACGAGCGGCTGGTGTCTCTCCACTCGGACTATCACCTCAAAGAAGTCGTTGTGACGAACAGTATTCCTCAGACCGACGAGTTTCAGTCGCTGCCGTTCGTATCGGTGAAGTGTCTCTCCGACGCTTTTGCCAGGACGATCAACAGAATCCACTACAATCGTTCGGTAAGCGCTGTATTCTACCGACCGCAAACGTGAGGCCCGAGAGTGGCGATGACCACGTGTCGGGAGGGAGTATTGTACCGTCGCCCACGAGGTACCGGGGCGGTGAATGCCGCCTGCACGCAACTCAAGCATGACAGAAACCACATGGTGGGGTCAGGCACAGGAATGCTCGTCCGCGTGGTTACCTCGTGCTGTGGGCGAGGTCGGGGTAGATTCCAGCGCGGACCTCTTCGACGTACTTCCTGCATCCTTCCGTCGCCACCTTCCCTACCTCGGCGTACCGCTTGAGGAACGGCGGCTTGAAACGCGCCTTTCCGTTGAAGAAACCGAGCATGTCGTGCAAGACGAGCACCTGCCCATCGCAGTGCGGTCCAGCGCCGATCCCGATGGTCGGGATGGTGAGGTTCTCGGTGATCGTTCTTCCGAGGCCGAGCGGCATGTGTTCAAGCACGATGGAGAAGCATCCCGCCCTTTCGAGACTCTTCGCGTCGCGACGGATCGCCTCGGCTTCCACATCATCTCGCCCACGGGCCTTGTAACTCGTCGCCGTCTGAGGGAGCAGACCGACATGGCCCATGACCTCGATTCCCGCCGAACGGAGCGCCTCCGCCGCGTCGAGGACCGCCCCTTCGAGCTTCACCGAATCCGCGCCGACATCAACGAAGTGTCGTGCGTTCGTGAGCGCGATTTCCGGCGTCTCATAACTCCGATACGGCATGTCCGCCACGAGATGGGTATTCGGCGCGCCGCGACGGGCGGCGGCAACGTGCGTAAGCATGACCTCCATCGTCACGTCCCGCGTGCTCTCGAAGCCGAGGACCACGACGCCGAGGGAATCGCCCACGAGGAGCACGTCCACTCCGGCGTCTTCGACCCACTGCGCAGAGGGGCAGTCGTACGCGGTCAACATCACGATCTTCCGTCCCTCGGCCTTCATCCGGCGGATCACCTCCGCCGACGCTTTTGCCATCGCCTTCTCCTCATTCCATGCGGCGCTGTAGCATCCCAAGCTGCGCCGCCGTGCGCGGGAAGCGCAGTGTGCCATGGTTCTGTGATCCTTGCGCGTACATGAGCAATTCAGAGACAACATCGTGGTCCGGCTCTCTCGTGAACAGCCGCGTTACGACGCGCTGGGCGAGCTGGTGGTCAAACGCCACGTCGAGCGGGAACGAGATTCCATAAGGAAACTGCGCGTTCAGGTCATCGGCGTACGCAAGGTAGCGCAGGATGTCGTCCCGCAGGCGATAGCCGATGCCGAGGTCCATCTCTTCGAGCATCCCGCTCACCTGCATGATCTCCTCGTTCCACGCCTCCACCCAGGGACGATCCAGGATGTCGCCGATCGTCCGGTGGGTGCGTCGGGTGACGAGCATCTTCCCCAACTCGCCTGCGGTGGTTCCCTCCGGTTCGTCGCCCGGACGCACCGCGTCGAGGCTGAGGTCGGCGGGACCAAGTTCGACGACGTTGCTCCGCTCGACGGTGATGTCACCCAGTCCGATACGCCCCATCGTCGTCAGCATGAGGAAGACGTTATCGGGGAGGGGAAATCGAGCCGGGACGCTCTTCCCGTCGACGGTCTGCAACGTCTCGTATCCCGGCACGACGACGATCGGCATGCTTGCCCACCGTCCGTCTTCCGTATGCTCTTGGGAGTCGAGGAGCCGCACATATTCCGAGAGCCACGCGTCTTCCTGCCAGCCGTCGATGGTGTCGAGGCAGATCACGTGCGGGGCATCGGGGTTTTCCCGTGCCGCGAGAAGCGCCTCGAAGAGCAGTTCCGGGCGGAACTGCCCCGAACGTGCATCCGTCTGCCCGAGGAGGTCCCGCAGCCGCAGCGGAGCGTTGGCCGGTCCGCTTCCCGTCTCGTTGGTCATCGGCAGCCACGCGAACTGCGTTCCCATTCCCTCGCACATGGTGCGGGCAACGAGGTCCTTCCCGACGCCCGCCGGACCGTCGAGGACGAGGATCGGCACGGTTTTCAGGGAGAGGTAGAGATTGATCACCTGTTCGATGGTGGTTACCACTCCCACGTGGCGGAGATGCTGGTAGAGAGCGAAGACCGCCTGTCCCTCCGTCGGTGCGACGTGGCGCGGAGGAGTCGTCGAGGGGCTTGAGGGCGTCTGCGCCTGTTCCCGTGCGGGAGAAGAGGACGCGGATTTATCCCCGGTTTGCTTCATGGGTCACTCCGGTGGTGTGTGGTTCGGCTCGTTCGTGCGGTGCGCCGTCGGTGGAGATGTATGGTACCCTTCGTCGTTCGGTCCCGTCGTATCCTGTCCGCCGCCGCCGGAGAGCCAGTCTGGCTCGGCGAGGGTTGTGAGGAAGAGATCCACGAGGGCGTTCGATCCGAAAGAGTACTCATCTTTGAACTGTCTGACGAACTCCCGATAGGTCTCGTAGCCGTCGAGCGCACCTCGGAGTGGTTTCGACCGCCCGAGCATCTCGAGCGCCCGGCCTGGGTTCCCGTGGTAGACGATGTGTTTCTCCGGATCGAGGATCATGAGGATCCCGGTGGCGGTTTCCGGCCAGAGCGCCTCGAAGGAGCGTCGCATCCGGTCGATCCTGCTCGCGAGCGGTCGATTGGAGGCGAGCAGGTGGTGCACACCCGCGCGCAGGCGCAACGACAGGGCGGCAGATTCCCGCTGATCTCCGGCTTCGCCGATGAGTGGATGCTGCGCCTGCCACGTCAGGTTACCCTCGGTGCGCACCCTGCCCGCGTCGAGCATCTTGGCGATCTCATTGGCGGTGAGGTCCTGAAGCCGTCCGAGCGCTCGACCGAACGGCAACGCTTCATCGTCGATGAACACGCTTCCGAACCGCATGACCTCCCGCTGGAACTGCTCGGCGGTGATCTCTGCGAGCACCTCCGCCTGCAGCATCGCTCGGATCCGCGCGTGCGCCGCCGTTCTGATGGCATGTGCTTTCGCGGTGGCCGGGTCAGCCAGAAATGCCTCCACGCACTGCGTGAGACTATCGCCGAACACGGCATGATACGGGGTGTGGGAGGCTGCCGGGTGCGAAGGTGTCTCCTGTACCGGCTCCGGAATTTTCTGATCTCCGAGTTTCGGTATCTGGGAGGGGCGCATGTTGAGCGATTCGGCGAGCGAGGGTTCTCTCGCCCCGATGAGGGCAAGGAGGCGATCACTATGCGCCCGGCTGAGGCCGTAGTTGGTGTGATCGTCCCGGTGAAGGACGGGGATTTCCCGGAGGATCGGGTCGCTGCGGCATTCTTCCGCTCGGAGGGGTGATCTGAGCATCAGGCTGCGCCCGACCCGGACGGTGCGCCTGCGCGGGCCCGTCTTCGGTCGGTACGGTTGCGTCTGGATGCGTCCCATGCCGACGATCCGCCCGGTGGCATCACCTTCCCAGAAGAACACGAGATCGCCGGGACTCATGAGGGAATGATGTTGCTCGACGGGCCACTCGTCGGAGGAGTTCTCCCGCAGGCGTTCCGCTATCGGCTCCGAAGAGCGAAAGATCCACGCCATGGATACTCCTTGCCGAGCCTCATCGGAAGTGATTCAGCAACGCTGGCCGGCGTCCCGCCGTCGTCGCTGCTTGGTGTTCATTTCGCGCGTGGGAATGCAGGTCCCACAGGTGGTCCGATCACACGCGAGCGCGTCTGAGTCGTCCTTCAGCAGGGCGATGGTCTGATCGATGATGTCCTGCCCGCGCATGAGTTGACACCGGGCTTCTCCGATGAGCCCGTACCGTATGCGGTTCGCGGCGCGCATCGCCCTTTCCACCGCACCGAAGCCCGCGCTGCACCCCGGCATCGAGGTGATGCTCACCGTGAGCGTCTGGCCGTTCGAGGCGATCACCTTCGGACGCGCCGGGTTGAGCGCGTTGTAGCGCACCAACCGCGCCACCGAGCCGGCGTACGCCTCCCCGATATGCACCGTCGAGTTGACACGATGGTCCACGCCCAACAGGAGCACCCAGCCGCCGAGCTTGGCCATCCGGTCTTCCGGACACCCGATGTCGAGAGGGCCGTACAGGATATGGTCGGCCACGAGCCATTCCGCGAGGGGACCGATCGCGCACGGCGCGTGCGCCGGATGCCAGCTTCTGACCGCCTCGGGGTGGTTCCTGACCGCCTCCGTGATCGCCCCGGTCTTCGACGGGCTTCTCAGTACGTCGAACGTATCCGTCCCGCTAAAGGTGAACGTGGGGACCATGAGGGTTCCGGCCGGACCGACCACGTCCCGCATCGCTTCGAGGACCGCCGATGCTCCGCCCTCGACCCAACCGAGGCTCGAAAGGGAGCTGTGCACGTAGACCAAGTCCCCCCTTCCAAGGCCGAGATGACGCAATCCGGCTGCAAGATCAGAGCGCGAGAGGCGGGTCACGGCGAGATCTCCGAGTGGGAGCTGCAGGGAGGTGAGCGCTTTTCCTGCAAGCCGTCTCAGAACACCCAAGCAGTCATAGCTGAACGAAGTGAAGCATCGGACGCGATTCTTCGCCTCGCCCAGAATGGCATTTCCTGTGGCACGACGTCTTCGAGATGCGTTCTAGAAAACATACGCCGCTCTTTGGAAAGAGAGCAAGACAGGGCCGACCTCCGGGAGGCCATTCCAGAGCGTGTGTATGGGGATGAGTGTCCGTTCGCCTGCCGTTTGCGCGCAGGTCGCGCTCAGACAATACGTCTCTGCGGCTTTGGTTTTGTCGTTGCCGGGAACGTACTTTTCCCATCAGGACATCTCCGCCCGTCCGGTGTGCTCGTGAACGCACGTTATTCGCCTCCCTTGAGGATATCCGGAATCCCGATCCAGAATTGCCTTGAGGATGAATGGCCGGCCGCCAGTACGGTTGTGTTTCGCTCGTCGTCAGCGGGGATGGAGATGAGATGATGCGCCGCGCCCGTGGCCCGATCTGGGTTTTCATGCTACTCCTCGTCGTGACGAGCCTGTTCGTTGGGTGTGACAATCGTCCGACGGCGAGCAAGCAGTCGTTCGTGATGTACGCGGAATTCCGGGCACTTCACCTGGAGGACGAACGGCAGAGTGTGCCTCTTGTCCTCGACACGGCGTATCTCTACCTGTTCGGCTCCGGCCTCAGCAGCGGCCTTGCGGTGTCGGTGAACGGATCGTCCCTGTCGAGGGTGGGGTTCATCGGCAACGAGGCACTGTACGCGGGTCGCGTCGCGGTCGATCCGGGGAAGGAGCTTCGCCTCGAGGTGTCGAACGAATGACGGAGCACCCGGAATGAGATCGTCGCGCCGAAAGCTCAACCCCGCTTGGTCGCTCCCGTCCGGGACAGTGTACATCGTCGTGATCAGGACCTCGTCGTCCGGTGGACCGGTGCGGACACGGGGATGGTGTTCCTCGAGCTCAGCATCGGCGGGGAGAGCAGTAGTCTCGGCGATACGCTCTGGACGGCGGAGGTTGCTGCCTCGGACGGGATGGTGGTCATTCCGGCTTCCATTTGCGCGGGGCGAGCCGATACGACGGCGGTCTTGAGTCTGTGGTACATGGGGACGAAGGACGGTGAGGGGTTTGAAGGGGGATTGTTCATGCTCGCGGGTCTGGGTGTGCAGTCCCTCATCCGGGTCAGGCCGCCGGGAACCGCGCAGAAGTTGGTGCGTCGTGCTGGAGGAGAGGCGGCGGCGCGGTCGTCCCTCATGACGGGCAAGATGCCCGGCCGGGTGAATATGGCGAGGCGTTGGCCAGGATACACAGGAGAGCATGACGACCTTCCCTGACGCACCGAGCGCAGAGAGGTCTTTCCCATCGAAGTGCGGACCGAGGTTCGGAAGGAGATGCATGACATGAGGTGTCGTGCACGGCGAATTCTGCTGGTCATTTCGTCGATCATGTTCTGCGGGGCGGCAGCGGGACAAGAGCTCGTCCCGGATTCCCTGCTCAGGCTCGGCGCCGTGCAACTTGCCAACGGGAACGTGGATAGCGCCGAGGTCCTCTTTCGGCAGGCACAGAGGGTTGCCACGCGCTCTGCGGGGGTTGCCCTGGCGCTCGGTCGGGTTGCGCTCGAGCGTGGCAACAAAGACGAGGCAACGCACCTGTTCAAACGGGCCGAGGAGTGGGAGCCGAGGAAAGGGTATAAGCAGTACGGTGAGGGACTGATCGCCCTGCGGGACAGCAATACGAGCCTTGCGAAAACCAAGTTTCAGGATGCTTACCGCCGGAACCACCGGTTCGCCGACGCACTCTACCAAGTGGCGCGCATACAGGCGGAGGGATTTGTCGACCGGTTCAGCGCCAAGCGAACGTATCGTCGTACGCTCGAGCTCGATCCTCAGCATCCGAGCGCCAACGTCGAACTCGGAAAGCTCTATGACGAGTCGGGCGACGTCAATCAGGCAATCGACTGCTATGAAGCGCAGATGCGGGTCAACCCTGCGAACACGGAGACGATGGAGCGGCTGGGCTATGCCCTCTTGGAGAAGGGACTCTACTGGCATGCTCGCCAGAGGTTGTACGAGGCTCTTCAGAACACCAACGGCAGGGAAGCGGAACTGACCCTTGCCATCGCCACTACCTACATGGGGGACCGCCAGTTCGCGCAGGCGCACGACGCGTACGCCCAGGCGTTTCAGCTATTGCCGGAGGAAGAACGGGCGTACTATGAAGACATCACGGAGGTCTCCAGCCCGCAGGAGGCGGCGTATTTCGCCCGTATCTCCGGCGAGCAGCGCATGATCTTCCTGCGCAAGTTCTGGCTCCGGCGCGACCCGACGCCGATCACCCTCGCCAACGAGCGCATGATGGAACACTTCCGTCGCGTCTGGTACGCCCGCAAGCACTTCTCAAAGGGCCATCAGCCGTGGGATGACCGGGGCAGCGTGTACATCCGCTACGGTGAACCGGACAACCGGTCCACGTCCGCCAAACCGAACTTCTCGACGAGCCGCGATGTGGACGTTGTGCGCGACAAATACATGAACTCCATCTACGGAACCAGCCCGCCGGAGGTCATCCAACAAGGCTCGCTGCCAGTCTATCCGCTCGTAGACCCCGACGAGATGTCGGCGACTGCCAGTAGCAGCAATGCGTCGAGCCAGACTAACCAGAGTCAGTCTAGCACTCAGTCCGATGATGAGAGTAGTCAGGGAGGAAGTAGCTCAACCACCATTTCGGACGTGTCCGACAACGACGCGCAAAGTAAGATGTTCAGCGCCCTCGGTCTTGCTTCGCTCACCAAGTGGGAAGAGTGGACGTATATCCATGTGAACAACGGGCTTCGGATTACTTTCGTGGACCGAATCGGGCGCGGCGACTATCAGTTTGCGACGCCACCGCCCACAAGTAACCTCCAGATGGCCTCTGTCTTGCAGCAGTTCGCGCCCGAGGAGCAGGTTCGCATTGCCCGCATCGAAACACCGGACCAGTACGTGTACAATCAGCAGGTAGACCCGCTCAATTTCTACTACTACGTCGCCCAATTCCGCGCTCGCGATCAGAATCAGACCGAAGTTGACATCTACTACGGTCTGCCGACCTCCGACCTCATGTTTCAGGAACTCCCGCGTGGGGGCTATCGAGCGACGGTCGAGAGTGGCTTTGCCGTGTTCGACACACTCTGGAACGTGAAGGGGCGTGTCCAGGACCGCACCGAGTTGGTTTCGCCCGAACGTCCCAATCAGGAGCGCGGAAGCATTCACGTCGACGCACGCTCGATGCTGATCGACGGCGGCCAGCGGATCCTCCTTTCGGTGCAGGCGGAGGACCTCGTTTCCGGACGGTTGCAGGCATATCAGGAGAACGTAACCGTCGCCCGGTACGACACGACGCGGCTGGGGATGAGTGACATCGTAGTTGCCGGAATGATCCGGAAGGCGGACTCGACCGATTCGCCGAAGTTCGTGAAGAACGGTCTCTACATCGTTCCGATGGCCTCCCGTTCCTTCAGGCGTGTACAGCCAGTCCACGTGTACTTCGAGATCTACAACCTGACCCGTGGCGAGGAGTTCGGGGACACCGAATATGAGGTCGAGCACGCCGTCCGGGTGGGAACGCGTGCGACAGGCAACATCTTCGGCACGGTGGGACGCATCCTCGGAGGTTCCGGCAGGCGCGTCGGGATAAGCCGTGTCATGGAGGGTATCCGTGCCGCCGAATTTCAGAACTTCCGGCTCGATACCTCCACGATGTCCGGTGGGGAGTATACCCTCATCATCACCGTGAAAGACCTCAAGAGCGACCAACGCGTGACGAGAGAGCGGGTATTCCGTATCGGTGATTGACGGATACCCGACGCCACGAACCGCACCGACGCTCACTTCTCATCTCTTTTGGAGGTGCATGGCGGAGCGTCGCTGCGCCACAATGTGCTGCTGAGCGAGCGCCACGCGGGAACCGGACGACCCATTCCCCTGATGATTTCCCCATGAGCGATCCAACGACGGAGGCACGACCTATGACTAGGCAGACGAACGGCGCGCTGACAGTGCTGCGCCAGCCGCTGTCCGGGGCTGTCATCCAGCGCGATGGCCGGGACGGCGACATTCCGCTCCTTCTCGACGTGGTGCACAAGGGCGCGTTGTACGGCCGTCTACGGAAGGGGAGGAAGCCGGTCAGAGGGTTCAACTGGCGAAAGGTCGGCGCGGCGGACGGAACGACCGCCCAGGGGGTGCTGAAGGACGTGCCGGTCGGCGGCCAGTACACGCTCGACATCCAGCTTCGCACGGCGAGAGGGAAGGTGATCGGCAGCGCAACGGCGCGCAACCTGCTCGTCGGCGACCTGTGGATCATAGGTGGGCAGTCGAACATGGATGGTTGGGGCAAGCTCGTCGGCACGGAGCCGCCCTCTCCTGTGGTGCACGCATTTTACTATGATGACCGGTGGGATGTGGCCCTCGATCCGCTCTGCTGGCATAGCGAGGCGGCAGACCGGGTGCATTGGCCGGTACCGGAAGAGCAGCTCGCCGAGGCGGCGAAGAACGATCGCCGGTTTCGGCAGGCGGGAGCTGGTCCGGCGGTTGCCTTCGGGAAGGCGATCTACCGTGACACCGGCATCCCGGTCGGACTCATCGTCTGCTCGCACGGCGGCACGAGCATGGACCAGTGGAGTCCGGCAAAGGCAAGCGAGGGTGGTGGATCGCTCTACGGATCGATGCTTCGGCGCGTGAAGGCCGTCGGTGCGACCGTGACGGGCATGATCTGGTATCAGGGCGAATCGGACGCAAACAAGGACGGCCAGCCGAAGTACCGAGAGAAGATGCGGAACTTCGTGGCTGCCGTCCGGCGCGACCTGAACGCTCGGAAGCTGCCGTTCATCTACGTGCAGATCGGCTGTTTCTTCGCCGGTGCGGAGCTTGCCGAGGCGTGGAACCGGCTCCAGGCCGATCAACTGGTCCTCGAAGACGAGCTTGCCCCTGCGGCGATGGCCTCGGCGATCGACCTCGGCCTCGACGACGGCATCCACATCGGCACGGCGTCGCAGCGTCGCCTCGGTAGGCGTCTGGCGTATCTGGCGGGTATGCTCGTCTATGGGAAGCGTCCGCGCCGACGTGGTCCGCGTCCGGCGGAGATGTCCTTCGCCGACCAGGGTCGTAAAGCCCTGAGGGTACGTTTCGCGGACGTGAACGGCGGCCTACGCCCGAGGCGGCCCCTTCGCGGCTTCTGGGCGAAGAAGGATGGGAAAGACCTTGCCATCGTCTCGCAGGTGGTCGATTCCCGGCGCCTCGACACGGTGGTCCTCACGTTCGAGGAGCCGGTGCCGCCCGGAAGCTCGCTCTGGTACGGGTACGGCATCAGCCCGGCGGCGAACCTCGTGGACGGTGCCGACCTTGCCGCGCCGGTGTTCGGGCCGGTGACGATCTAACACGCTGTCAACATCGTCTGGAGAAGACCCGCGAGGCTGCGTCTTAAGAAATGGATAGAATGCCTTCAGCCGCAACGACATAGTGCGGGATGAGATGGCTTCCCGCCTACCAGCCTGGAGGGAGTTTAGAACGGCACGGTTGACGGTGCACCGAGCTGCGTTTCACGAATAGCGGGTACATGCCCCGCGCGCTGCGGCCGTGTGGCACGGTCGCGCTTGCACTTCGGTATCAACCGGTCGCGTCAGCTCCTCATGAGGGTCTCGACGACTTGTCCTGCGTGTTCCAGGACGGCGACGAGTCTGCGATAGGGCATCCTCATGGGACCGACGATGGCGAGCGTGCCGGAGAGCAACCCCACCCGGTAGCCGCGCGTGAGCAAGCTGCACGTGGAAAGCTCCCGAATGGCGTTCTCCGAACCGACGGAGACTTGCACGTTCCGGGCGGACCCTCGCCGACGCAGCTCCTGGATGAGCGGTCTATCGTCGAGCAGTCGCATGAATTTGACAAGCCGTTCGTGGTCGGCGAATTCCGGCTGCTGGAAGATGTTCAGTCGTCCTTCGAGAATGACGTTCGTCCGGGCATCGAGGTCGAAGATGTTCTCTCCTTCGCGGAGAAAGACCTTGATCACCTGCCTGTCACCTTTCGAGACGCCGCTCAGTCGCTCGCCGATGGTCCGACGAATCTCCCCGATGGTATGACCGGAGAGTCGCTCGTTGAGCACCGAGGTCGTTTCCGCGAGGAGGTTCCCTTTAACAGGCTCGGTCATCTCGAGCGTGAGCGTGTGAACCGGTCCGCTTCTCACTTGAAGCACGACCAGCACGCAGTTCTCTGCGAGCGGAACGAGCTCGATCCGCTCCAGTACCGCACTGTCGAAGCTCGGCAGGAACGCAACGCTGATGAGGTGGGAAACGTTCGCCAGGGCGCGCGCGATGTGCATGAGCACGGTATCAGCATCGCGTGAGGAGATGCGTTCACGCTCCGCGAGCACTCGATCGAGAAGCCTGCGGTCTGCCGTGTTCAGCCTGGGCGGTTCCATGAGGGAATTGAGGTAGAGGCGATATCCCACGACCGTCGGCTCCCGACCTGCAGAGGTGTGGGGCGAGGCGAGCAGGCCGAGCTCCTCGAGGTCCATCATCGTATTCCGGATGGTCGCCGGGCTGAGATCGGTGAGGTACTGGCGGGCTATGGTACGGGAACCGACCGGCTCGGCGAACTCCGTATGCGCATGGATGATGGCGGTCAGTACCGATGCTTCTCGTTCCGTCAGCGCTTGCATAGCCAGCTCCCGATGGGCAATCCGGATTGCCGTCGCTCCAGAAGACCGGGACAGGTACACGGCGGGCCACTTGGCACTTCGTCGTTAGCACTCTTCAGGCGAGAGTGCCAAACCCTTCTTCCAAGTATAGGCGCTTGCCCCCCATCGGTCAAGATTTCGTGGGTAGCCCCGACAGAAGTCTCCGGCCTTGTTCATGCGGGACAAGAGGGCTTCCTGCCTACCACCGGAAGACTCGGAACAATAGTGTTGACGGCCCACTACTCTCCGCACGCCCTCTCAGGGGGAACAACTCGATGACCCGAACCGGTGAAATCCTTTAGCACGTATCGTCTCTGACGTATCATTGAAGAGGCCCGCGCCGTTCCGCCCGGAGTTGCACGTTGCTCTTCGGGGCGCAGGAGATTCCCCGATCAGTGAGGGAGCATGAGGTTTCGGACGAGGTTCCTCTGGTGTGCGCTTGCGGCGGCTCGCTATCTCGGTCGCCTGGTCGCCGCCGGACCGGGTAGCCTCGAGTGGCGCGTTCGGACCGGGACGGATCTCATCGGCGAGCAGTTTCACCTCATCGAGGACGATACCCTCGACCTGACCACGGAATTCCGCACGGAGCTTCAGACCCACTGGAGATATGGCGGATTAGGCGCTGGGCTTCGATGGCGGGACGTTGACCTGGACCATCGAGTCGGCATCGGAACTGAAACGCTTCGGCACGACTTCTCCGGAAGTGTGATCTGGAACCCGGACAGCGCGTAGCACGTGGACATGCGCGGTCTAACGCTGGCGCGTTACTACCTCGACGACGCGGGCGGCACGCGGAGTAACTTCGTCCAGGGACGCTTTCAGGCGATCCTCCGGCGCGAGCCCTTCGACGAGAATGCTTCGTGGGGAATCGAGATCAGGGGGTCGAGGGCGCAGCCTACGGAAACCGTTCCTCGGTGTTTCTCAACGGCCTGCGGCACTGGCACGGGCTTGTCGTCGACGGGCAACGAGGCTTCGACTTCTACGGTGGGCGAGTGGTCCTCGAGCATGAGCGGATCCCCGACTCGACCGCACTCGACTACGTGGGGGTCGGCGGCGACCTCTACGGCACGTGGTCTCCTTCGCTTTCGTAGGATGCTTCCGGTGAGGTCGCATTCACCGGGAGGCGGTATCGCAACCCGCAGGTGCGGCCTCACGAGAGCACGCTCACCGCGCACACGCGGCTCGGCTGGCGCTTGCTGGCCGACTGGTCGCTGGAGGTGGACCCGACGCTCACCGTTGCTTCGTACGACCCGGCGGACAGCATCTACTACAGCCACCGCCGGATCGCCCCGGCGATCTCCCTTGTCTCGTGACCCACGTGGGGGTCTGTAAGAGTGGGTCCGAGGGCGGCATGGCAGCGCTCTCGCACCTTTCGCGGGGAGGATTATGTCGAGTGGGGTTTCCAAGCGAGTGTGAACCTCTTTTCCTCCGAACGGGGATTCCTCGACCTCACGACGGAAGTTGGCTGGCGCGACTACCTGCACGACGAGGAAGCGTTCTTCACCGATCACCGCTACTGGGATACCACCCTTCTGCTCACCGGTCACCTGCCGTGGGGACTGCAGCTTGATACCTTCGTCACGTTCCGGGCGGAGTCTCACCCGAACGCGGTCGATAACACCCGCAGCATCCTTGTCGCCGTGGACCTTTCCCGCGCGCTGGACCGGTGATTCCTTGGGTGTACGGTGCCGCCGGTGTTCTCCATATTGACGAAGTGCGGCTTTCGCCGTATGTTCGCATCCTTTGCGAAGCACCTGTGGCAGGATCGGATGGCGGGCAGGTGGAAAACTCACCGTGGCGAACAAGGCATTCTCATGATCGATCTGCACCTCCATACCACCTGCTCGGACGGTCGGGATACCCCGGAGGCCGTCGTCCAGAGTGCCCTGCTCTTTGACCTCAGAGCGATTTCCATCACCGACCACGACACGATGGCCGGGCATGTGCGCGCACAGCATACGGCGAAAGCCGAAGGATACGATCTCGACATCATTCCCGGCATCGAGTTGAGCGCGGTTGAGGGGAGAAGTGCCGTACACATTCTCGGCTACGGCGTCGATCCTGCACACGCATCGTTCACGGCTGTGCTCCAGGACATCTGCATGGAGCGCCACACCCGTGCACAGGCCATCGTCGAGCGCCTTCAGGCGATGGACGTCCCGCTCACGATGGCCGCCGTGGAGTACACAGCCGACGGCGCTCCGATCACCCGTGCCCACATCGCCGAGGCGCTCGTCATGAACCACCACGTCGGTACGTACGCCGAGGCGTTCGAACGATACCTCTCCAACGATGCTCCCGCCTTCATCCCGCACGGGAAGCTCAGTCCCGAGGAGGCGATCGCCTGCATCCACGATGCCGGAGGCATCGCCGTCATGGCACACCCGGTGCTCACTCGACGGGACGAACTGGTCGCCGGGATGGTGCGCCACGGCCTTGACGGCATCGAGATCATCCACCCCTCGCACACCCCGGCGAGCGTCCGGTTCTACCACAACCTCGCCGCGAAGCACGGCCTCATCGTCACTGGCGGCTCCGATTATCACGGCAGGGGACGAGGGAGCAATCTCATGGGCACGCTCACCGCACCCATGTGGATGCTCGGATGGCTCCTGCGCAGGATCGGCGAACGTCGCGGGGAAGGCGCGCCGAAGTCTTTCGCCGAATCCGCACCGTCCGTATCATAAGATCGAGGCTGGGCGCAGGCGGGCTGCGGCTCGTGCCCTCTTCCTGAACGTCACGTACCAACTTCTCGTCGTTCCATCGCTCTATATGGTGGAAAGAGCCATCCGGTGACGATCACCTGCCGACTCGTCGTCTGTGCGTGCGTCGGCATCCTCGTGCTTGCGGTATCCCCGACGCTGGCACTGCCCGACCCGAACGACTCGGTTGCCGTTGCGCTGCGCACCGGTCGGTATCAGATGGCTCGCCGACTTCTCCACGCCAGAACGGATACGGTGGACTCGGCAACCCATTGTATCCGGCTCGGCATCGTGCATCTTCGCCTCGGACAGCCGCGGATTGCCGATTCCCTGTTCATGTCAGCTCCGGTGCAGGACTTTCAGGTCCCATACTGCGCGTACTGGCGCGCCTGCGCGTGGCAGGAAGGCCGAGACCTCGTCCGGGCGGCGGAGGTGTTCGACCGCCTGAGCGAGAACGCGCCGACTTCGGTGAGAGATTCCTCGCAGGTGTGGGCGCTCCGTTGCGGCTTGATGCTCGGCGACACCGCGCTCGTCAAACGTGCGCTCGGGCGTCTCCTCGCGCGGTCCGACGACCTTGCGGCGGTGGGGCTACTCGCACAGATGCGGTACGATTCGTCAGATCGGCGCTCCGCCTGGCTGACCCTTCTCGACCGGTACCCGGGCACTCCGCAGGCATACGAGGGTGCGTTTCTCGCCGACAGCTTCGGATGGCGAGCGTCCGGTCGCGAGCTGCTCAACCTCGCCCGGGTGTACCGACGGCAGGAGGATTACCCCGCCGCGATCAACACGTGGTATCTCGCCCTCGAAGACTCGGTCCTTGCACCTCAACGGGTAGAGATTCGCTATCGGCTCGCCGAACTCCTGGTCCGCCAGCGGCAGTACCGCGAGGCCGAACAGCACCTTGTGAAGCTCCTCGACGATTCGACGGCGCAGGACTACTGGCCCGCCTCGATGCGTCTGTACGCCCTGCTCGAACGGAGGCGGGACCGCGAGGAACGCACGCGCTACTGGGAGCGGAGGTTCGCCGAGAGTTATCCATCGCATCCGGAGGTCCCCGACGCGCTCTGGAACATCGGCATGAGCTGGGACCGCGTCCGGGATTGCGAGGAGGCGGTGAAGGTCTACGAAGAACTGGCGCGGCGATTCCCTTCCCATCCGCTTGCGGAGGAAGGGGGTTGGCGGATCGGGTTCTGCGCGTACCGCGCCGGGCATTATGGTGACGCGCACCGTGTCTTCTCCCGACTTGCCCGGTCGGCGAAGGATTACGTCATCGTCGATCAAGCGGGCTACTGGTCGGCTCTGTCGCTCTACGCGCAAGGTCGGCTACGCGACGCACGGGACGAATGGGATCGGTGGGCGGCGTATTCGCCTCGGAGTTACTACGCCGTCGCGTCGGCGGTCGCCGCCGGGAGACCCATTGTCCCGCCCGAGGACGAACGGCCCGTGGAAGCGGCGTTCGTGCGTTCCGTCTCGTCGTGGCCGGGGTTCATCGAGGCGCAGTGGCTTTCGAGCCTCGGTGAGACGCAGTGGGCACGAACGGTGCTCACCGAGGCGACCTCCGGCATGGCGACGAGCATCGAGGAGATGGAGGCGCTCGCCGATGCCTTCGAGGCGGTGGCAGATTACCCGACGGCGCTCCGGTGGCGGTGGCGGGCGATGTGGAAGAGGACTACCGAGGACCGATACCACGAACTGCCGCCCGATCTTCTCCGCCGCGTCTGGCCGGATTTCTTCCGACGCGAGGTGGTCGCCGCCGCTCGGGAGAGCGACGTGGACCCGGCGCTCGTGTGGGCGATCATCCGACAGGAGAGCGTGTTCGGCCCGGACGTCACCTCGCAGGCCGACGCGCGAGGACTCATGCAGATCATCCCGTCGACCGGGCGAGCTCTCGCACGGGAGGTCGGTATCGAGGACCTCTCGCCGGAAGACCTCTACGATCCCGGGCTCAACATCCGCTTGGGAACGAGATACGCCGCGCAGCTTCTGCGCCGCTTCAAGAAGATCGATCTCGTTGCGGCGGCGTACAACGCCGGTCCCTCAAACGCCCTACGCTGGGAACGCGCCGCGGGGACCGATCACGATGTCCTGCGAGAGACGATCACCTATTCCGAGACGCGGAGGTACGTCAAGCTCATCCTCAGGAACTACCTCATCTATCGTAGCCTCTATCGCGTCCGGCGAGAGGAAGGGATGTGAGGGAGGGACTGGTCGGTTGGACGTTCGAGGCGCTGACGCCTGGCCCGTACGATCCCCTGTGGCGCGGGGCATCGTGGGACGGACGCAGATGGGTCTCCGAACCGGTGGACGTGGTTCCCTCGACGGAGCTTGTCCTGTCCTGGAATGCGGTGACGCCGCCCGGATCGGGGATCGCCTTTGAGGTTTCCCTCCGGATCGGCGGCGAGTGCTCGAACTGGACCCCGATGGGGAACTGGGGCGACGTGCCGCCCGTCCGCCCTGTCGATAGCCCCATCAAGCGGGATGTCGATACCGCAACGTGGGAAGGCGTCGCCGACGCCGTGCGGGTTCGCGTACATGCCTTCGGCGACGGCGAGAGGCTCCCTCATCTCAAGCGCATCGTCGTCTCTTGCCGGGGGCAAGTGGAGGCAACGTCCCGCCAAGGTCCACCGCAGCCGGGACCGTTCGTGTGCCACGTGCCGTTCCGCTCCCAGATGACCGAAGGACCGGAACTCGCCAAACGCATGTGCGGGCCGACGTCGCTCGCGATGCACCTTGCGACGGTCGAACCGAATCTCCCGACGGCGCAGGTCGCCAGCGCGGCGTACGATCGCGCTCACGACCTGTACGGCAACTGGCCGCACCTCGCCGCCGTCGCGGGCGAGCGCGGGTTTGTCAGTTGGGTGCAACAGTTCTCCTTTCTTCGGGAAGTTGAGGAGCGCCTCCTCGTGGGATACGGCGCGATCCTGTCCGTCGCGTTCGAGGAGGGACAGCTCGACGGTGCGCCGATCCCCCGCACGAACGGCCACCTCCTCGTGCTGCGCGGATGGGATGATGAGGGCAATCCTGTCTGCAACGACCCGGCGTTCCCCGACGAGCGCGGCGACGGGGTGAGGTACCGGCGGGATCAACTGGAGGGCGTCTGGTCACGTCACGGTGGTGCCACGATTCTGCTTCGACCGGAGTGAGCTCCCTGCGCTGCCGCGAGGGCTGATAGGCAAGTGCCGATGGACTCCCGCGAACGAACCTTTCGTGCACTCTCGTTTGAGGAACCGGACCGCGTGCCCACCGATGTCTGGATGTCGTCGGGGTTTCAGAGGAAGCTCGAAGCGGCGCTCGGCATCTCCGCACGGGGATTCCTCGACGCGCACGACGTTGACCTGCGCTATATCGAAGGACCGCGCTACATCGGTCCCGCGCTCAGGGAGTTTCCCGACGGTTCCGCGTACGACATCTGGGGCGTGCGCCGCAGACCGGTGACGGTGCGCCTCGGTGACGGGGAAGAGGTGTATTGGGAGGTGGCTGAGTCACCGCTGGCCGGCGCGGCGACTGCCGAAGAGGTTGAAGCGTACTCCCTTTGGCCGTCGCCGGACTGGTTCGACTACTCGGATATTCGCGCCCAGTGCCGGCGCATCCGGGACGAAGGGCGGGTCGTGGTCTTCCAGGGCGACCGCCTCAACCGCATCGCGCAACTGAAGCCCGCCATGTACCTGCGCGGCATGGAACAGATCCTCCTTGACATGCGTGAGGATCCGCAGCGTGCGCACGCGATCTTCCACAGGATCCGTTCATTCTACCTCGCGTACGCCGAACGCATCTTCGAAGCGGCAGGTGGACTGCTCGATATCGTGCTCACCGGGGACGACTTCGGTTCGCAGCGCGGCCCGCTCGTCTCTCCGGCGATGTGGGTCGCGTTCCTCGGCGACGGGTTCAGGCTGTACTGCGGGCTTGCGAAGTCCTACGGGGCTCGCCCCATGCACCACACCTGCGGCTCCGTACGGCTGCTCATTCCCTTTCTCATCGAGCGCGGGCTTGACATCCTCCAGTCCCTCCAGCCGGAGGCACAGGACATGGATGCGGCGATGCTGAAACGCGAATTCGGCGACCGGCTCGCCTTTCACGGAGGGATATCCATCCAGCGGACGCTCCCGTTCGGCACTCCCGACGAGGTGCGAGACGAGGTCAAAGCCAAGGTGCAGGCGCTCGCCGACGGCGGGGGATACATCCTCTGCACCTCGCACAACCTCCAGGCGGACGTGCCGGTGGCGAACGCGGTGGCGCTTCTTGAGGCGTATCATGAGTTCGGACGGTATTCTGTGGATTCCGACTCGTGAGTCGTCAACCTCTTCTGCGGGAGTTCATGCCTCCCACTGATATGGCTTCGGCATGGCAGTATCGTCCCTGACCAGCTCCACAGGGCTGTGGGAGCATGTGCGGGCGGGTGGATCAGGATACATCATAATACGTTCAGGGCGAAGCAACCGGCGGTCGGCATCCGCGAGAACGTCATCGGCCCTGATCGCCGATGCTGGACATACGTGACGAGCGCCAGATGAAAGGACGCCCCATGGACATTGAGGCGGGATTGCGCCGCCCGAAGATCGACGTACACACCCACGTGTTCCGCATGGAGAACCGGGCGGACGAGGCGGCTTCGGCGGATCAGCTCGTCAAGGCAGGCGAGATGCTCGGGATCACCGAGTTCTGGACGTTCTCGCCGATCATCACCGGGTTCGGGAGCATCGAAGAGGTGCGGGAAGAGAACGATACGGTCCTCCGCGCGATGAGACGGCATCCGGACCGGATTCGGGGGATGTGCTTCGTCATCCCAGGCCACTTCAAGGCGGCGCTCGACGAGATCGACCGATGCCTCGATGAGGGGATGATCGGCATCAAGCTCTACAATCAGTATCGCCTGAGCGATCTCGTGCAGTGGCCGGTCATCGAACGCGCCATCGAGCGGAGGGTGCCGATCCTCATGCACGCCGGGTTCCTCCCGGCGCGAGAGGACCTCGACGGGCAGCCGAACATCTCGCACGGAAGCGACTTCCGCATCGCCAGCGACCGGTATCCGGAGGCGATGCTCATTCACGCGCACGTCGGTGGAGGCGGCGATTGGGAGCGGACGATCCGGGAGATGCGCGGCTGTTCCGTGAACGTGTTCGCCGACGTGAGCGGGAGCAACCTCGACGACGGACAGGTGGAGTTCTCCGTGCGGGAACTCGGCGCGGAGCGCGTCCTGTTCGGCACGGATGGGACGATGGCGGGCGGGGTCGGGAAGGTGCTCGACGCGACGATCTCCGACGAGGAACGAGAGCTCATCTTCCGGGGCAATGCCGAGCGCATTCTCGACCGACAGGGGAAGCGGCCTCTGGCACCGGGGAACAAGGGGGACGCTTGATGATCTTCGACGTGAACGCATGGCTCGGCGTCTGGCCCTTTCGCTCGCTGCGAGACAACACCCCCGCTGAACTCGTCGCCCGGCTCGACCGCTCCGGCATCAGCCTCGCCGCCGTTTCCCAGATCGAGGCGATCTTCCACCGGCATCCCCAGCCCGCCAACGAGAAGCTCGCTCGCATCATCGAACCGTTCACGGGGCGATTGATCCCGATGGCGACGATCAACCCCACCGAGCCTCGATGGGAGGACGACCTGACCGAGTGCTATGAGAACCTCGGCATGAGGGGGGTGCGTCTGTTCCCTCAGTACCATACCTACGACGTGGCCGGGTCCGATGCGCAGTCGGTGGCGAAGGCGTGCGCCGAGCGCGGGCTGCCGGTCGTCATCCCGTTTCGCATGGAAGATACGCGGGAGCGCCACTGGCTCGACCCCGGCAAGACGGTTGATCTCAACCGCATCGCCGACCTCGTGGCAACTGTTCCGAACGCCACGTTCATCATCCCGAACGCACGGGGAGTGCATCACACCGCGCTCTGGAAGCGGGAAGAGCTTCGGGAGCGGCCATGGTACATTGATCTCTCGCTTACCGAGGTGCACTACGTCCTGCACAAGAGCGCGTCGCGGATGCGGGAGCTCGCGCAGTTCATCGACGAGGGGGGAGCGAAGCATATCCTCTTCGGTACGCACCTACCCCTGTCGTACGGTGCGCCCGCGCTCGTGAAGCGAGCGATCCTCCCCGTGGACGAGGAGACGCTCGAGGACATCAGCTATCGGACTGCGGCGAACGTGTTTGGCATAACGCTGGACCGACCCGGTGCACCTGCCGGACGGGTAGCCCCATGAAGCCGATCACCGTTCGGAATTACTTCGTTGACGAAGCTGGCGACCCCGTGCTCTTTGGGAAACGAGGGCGCGTCCTCGTGGGCACTGAAGGGTGTTCTCGCTTCTTCATCCTCGGCTTGCTTGACATAGCTGACCGTGAAGCTCTGGGCCGCGAGATGGAAGAACTGCGGCAAGCATTGCTCGCTGACCCGTATTTCCGGGCAGTTCCATCAATGCAACCGGAAACGCGGAAAACCACCCTCTCATTCCATGCCAAAGATGACCTTCCCGAGGTGCGTCGCGAGGTGTTCTCCCTCCTCCTGCGCCATGAGTTGAGATTCTTCGCCGTCGTACGGGACAAGCGGAAGGTACTTGACTACGTGCGGACGAGAAGCGGCCGTGATCCGAACTACCGATACACTCCCAATGAACTGTACGATCTCCTGACACGTCGGTTGTTCCGAGACCGTCTTCACAAGGCTGATGAACATGAGATCGTTTTTGCAGAGCGCGGCAAGGTTGTAGATCGAACCGCAGCTCTCGCGGCCGCTCTGAGTGCGGCGCGAGATCGGTTCAAAGAGAAGTGGGGGATTCCAACCGATGCGCCAATTCGGGTGCACTGTGGATCGCCCAAGCACTATCCCGGCCTTCAGGCCGTGGATTACTTCCTGTGGGCAGTGCAACGCCTATACGAGAAGCGGGAGGAGCGATTCATAGCGGCGATCTGGTCTGTGGTGAGCCTTGTCCAAGACTTGGACGATACGCGGGAGAAGCCGTATGGGAGGTACTACACACAGGAAAAGCCGCTCAGTCTGGCGGCTTTGAAGGGTTGAGCGGGGATATAGGAGCGCTTCAGGCCGCGGCCAGACGCCCACACGGAATGAACCCGAGTTTCGTCCCCTGCTCAAATGATAAGGTACCGGGGTGGGGTGTCCTTGTCAAGTTCCCTTGTCTGGCCACCCCCCTTTTTTCGTGAGGAGGTCTGTTTCTGTCGCCCGGCGGCTGAAGCCGCAGGCTACGGCTGCAAAGTCTCCTTCGGAGACTGCGATCCAGTCGGCTTCAGCCGACTTCGCCACAGGTAGCCCGC
>Ga0315282_10001339_pt1 | contig 46620 bp, 37 predicted proteins | sample YL17G07_20_MG_FD_203693 | JGI IMG/M metagenome (GOLD analysis project Ga0315282, IMG submission 203693) | Sediment microbial communities from Yellowstone Lake, YNP, Wyoming, USA - YL17G07_20 | ecosystem: Environmental > Aquatic > Freshwater > Lake > Sediment | place: USA: Wyoming | collected...
ATAGCCGCGTGCCAGCCCGCTACCGGCAAGATACAGTTCGCCCTTGACGCCGATCGGCACGGGATGACGATGGGCGTCGAGGATATAGCACCGGGTGTTGGCGATGGGCCTGCCAATCGTCACCGCACCGCCGCACCGCGCCAGCGTATAAGTCGAGTAGGTAGTCGTCTCCGTCGGACCGTAGAGGTTGTAGACCTTATCGACCTTGCTGGCCGCATAGACCTGCTCCATCAAGGTCTCCGACAGGGCCTCGCCCGCCAGATTCACCGTTCTCACCGAGGCTGGAATGGCGCCCATGCGCAGCAATTCCGCAATCACCGAGGGCACGGTGTTAATCAGGGTCACTCCATCCTTGCCACCCAAGGTGGGAAGGTGAAGCGCGTTCTGCGCTAAGATGATCTTGCCGCCTGCACTCAGTGTGACAAATATCTCGAATATGGACAAATCGAAGCAGACTGATGTGGAAAACAGGACCGCCGCGAGTTCCTGCGGAGTGAATACTTGCTTTGCCCACTGCACAAAATTCGCGGCCGAGCGATGTTCCAGCGCCACCCCCTTCGGCCGGCCCGTGGATCCCGAAGTAAACAGCACGTAGGCCAAATGCCCGGGCTTCACGGGGGTGACCGGATTCTCTTTGGATTCACGGGCGATTTCATCCCACTCGGCATCAAGACATATCGGTTGTCCTGCGAACCGCGGCAGATCACCGACGAGCGACTCCTGCGTAAGGACGATGGGGGCCTTGGAGTCTTCCAAGATGCAGCCCACCCGCTCCTTTGGATAGGCTGGATCGATCGGCACATACGCCCCGCCCGCTTTCAAAATGCCGAGAATTCCCACCAGCATCCTGGGCGAACGCTCAAGGAAAAGCCCTACCAGGACATCCGGCCCCACCCCCAGCAACCTGAGGTGATGCGCGAGCTGGTTAGCGCGACGGTTGAGTTCGCCGTAGGTCAACGTCTGTTGCTCGAATACCAAGGCAACCTGATGGGGAGTTCGCCCGGCCTGTTCTTCGACCAACTGGTGCAGGCACAGGTCCTTCCCTGGATACGCCGCTTCAGTGTTATTCCAATCCACCAGCAGTTGCTGACGCTCGCCGGCGGTGAGCATCGGCAACGTAGAAATGCTCTGCTCCGAATTACGCGTGATCGCTTCCAAAAGAGCTCTGTAATGTCCGCACAAGCGCCGAATCGTCGAGGCATCGAATAGATCGGTGCTGTACTCCATCAACCCTGCGAGGCCATCTTCCGTCTCGGAAATGAAGAGGGTTAGATCAAACTTCGATGTGCCGGTCTCCAGTTGCCGGTTGCCGGATACCTTTGATACCTGCGAGACTCCCTCGGGGTTGTGTACAACGAACATCACCTGAAATAGGGGGGTGCGGCTCGGATCCCGCTCCGGCGCCAATCCGGTAACGAGATGCCCGAAGGGAAGGTTCGCATGATCATAGGCGCCCAGGGCCCGCTCGCGCACTTGTTGCAGCAAGGAGCGGAAACTCATCTGGTCAGTGAACCGCGCGCGCAAGACGAGGGTGTTGAGGAAGAAACCGATCAGGCCTTCGGTTTCGCTGCGCGTCCGCCCGGAAATGGGGGTTCCTACCAGGATGTCGTCCTGGCCCGTATAGCGATAGAGCAAGGCCGTGAAAGCAGCCTCGAGAATCATGAAGAGGGTGGCTTGCTCCTCTCGACCCAGGGATTTCAATCGCTCCAGCAACTCCTTCGGCAGCTCAAAGGTCTCCGTTGCGCCGCGAAAGCTTTGCACGGCAGGACGCGGCTTGTCCGTGGGCAGTTCCAGAATGAAGGGCGCCCCGGCCAGTTCCTCCTTCCAGTAAGAAAGCTGCCCCTCCAGTACCTTTCCCTGTAACCAGTTTCGCTGCCAGCGGGCATAATCCGCATACTGGATCGGCAACTCCGGAAGAGGGGAGGACTGGCCCCGGGAAAACGCCTCGTAGAGCTCATTGACTTCCTGGTGAATCACCTCCATGGACCATTCGTCTGCAACGATGTGGTGGATGGTGAGCAGCAGTTGGTGTTCTTGATGGCTCAGATGAACCATGGTCCCGCGAAGCAGCGGGGCTTGAGACAAGTCGAAAGGTTTGCGGCCCTGCTCGTGCACCACACGCATCCATTCGCGTTCCCGTTCCTGCTCCGGCAAAGAACTCAGGTCGAGTTCCGGCATCACGAAGTCGATGGTCGGCAAAGCGGCCTGCGTCAGCCGTCCGTTGCTGTGAGAAAAGGCGGTGCGCAAGGTTTCATGACGGCGCACCAACTCCTTCACGGCCCTCCTCATCGCTCCGGCATCGTACGTCCCCTCGAAGCGGATCACGTCTACTATGTTGTAGACCGGACTGCCGGGGACCAATTGCTCCAGGAACCATAGCCGTTCCTGCCCAAAAGAAAGAGGACTTGGTCCGGCCTCCTTACGCTGCTCGATCCGCTCGATATCTCTAGCAGAATCTTGGGCTTCGCTCAAAACATGGGACAAACGAGCAACGGTAGGGTTGGCAAACAAGGTTTGAATCGGCAGTTCCACCCCGAATGCATCCCGGATCCGCGAGACGAGCCTGATCGCCAGCAGGGAATGGCCGCCCAAGTCGAAGAAGTCGTCGTTGACCCCGATGTTCTCCACCTTCAGCAGGTCGGTCCAAATGGCCGCCAGTGATCTCTCCGTCTCAGTGCGTGGCCTGACAAAATCCCGAGCGGGCTGTTGACTCTCGTAAGAAGGAGTCGGAAGCGCTTCGCGATCAGTCTCGGCACCCCGCAGCCCGGCAAAAACCTGTTCGAACGGGTCCCGCGGCGCAACGGACTCGGCGGCCTCTCGAAGGCGCTTGCCCGGAGCAGGTAAGGCCTTGCGGTCGATCTTACCGTTGGGAGTAAGCGAGAAGGACTTGAGAAAAACAAACTGAGCCGGCACCATGTAATCGGGCAGCCTCTGCCGCAAGAATTGACGAAGTTCTTCAACCGTTGGCGACCCGTTCTCACGGGGGACGACGTAGCCTACCAATTGTTTGTCCCCGGGCTCATCCTCCCGCGCCAGGACGACGCAGGACTTGACTTCAGAATGATCCGCCAGGGCCGCTTCAATCTCTCCCAATTCGACGCGGTAACCGCGTATCTTCACTTGGTCGTCGATGCGGCCCAGAAACTCCAAGGTCCCATCCTGGCGGTAGCGGGCCAGATCTCCGGTCCTGTAAAGGCGCGCCCCACTCCCGTCCGAAAACGGATCAGCAAGGAACTTCTGCTGCGTTAGTTCGGGTCTGTTCAAGTATCCGCGCGCCACTCCCGCCCCGCCGATGTACAACTCACCCATGACCCCCGGTAGCACTGGATTCATGCTGGGGTCCAGAACATAGAGCTGCGTGTTGGCAATAGGGCGGCCGATGGGAACGGAGCCGCGGCGCGCATCGTCTTCCCGCACCTCATAAACGCAGCAGCCAACCACCGTTTCCGTGGGCCCATACTCATTGATCAGGCGCGTCCCGGGAGCAAAATCCCTCCACAGGTGGAGGCTTTCGGCCAAGAGGTTTTCTCCGCCAATGACGAAGACCTTCGTCATCCCGGCGGCTTCGTTGGGTTTGATCTGCTGGCTCAGCAGTTCCAAATGAGCGGGAGTGATCTTGACCAAGCTGCGGTTGTTGCCTTGCCGGAGCGCTGCCAGTAGATTCTGTGCACCCACATCCTCCGGTAGGAGCTCAACTTGTCCTCCCGCCAGAAGGGGCGTGTACATGCTCGTGACCGTCAAGTCAAAGGAAATTGAACTATGCACAGGAACGGATCCGCCCTCTTGCAGCGAATACGTCTGGATGGCCCAGCACAGATAATTCACCAGGCCGCTGTGCAGAATCATCGCTCCTTTCGGTTCGCCCGTCGATCCCGAGGTGTACATCACGTAGGCCAGGTTCGAGGGCACTGCCCCCGAGTGGGGATTGCCGGTGCTTTCCTCCGCGATGACAGGCCAGTCCGAATCCAAGAGGATCACCTTGTCAGTGCCGGAGGCAAACAAGTGTTTATGCTTGTTGGTAGTCAGCAGAACCTGGGCCGCCGAGTCCTTCACCATAAATGACAGCCGTTCCTTCGGATACGTGGGATCCATGGGTACGTAAGCGCCGCCGGCCTTCCAAATGCCCAAGAGCCCAATCAGCATTTCCGGCGAGCGTTCCATAGATACGCCCACGAGCAGCTCAGGTCCGATCCCGCGTTTCCGAAGGTAGTGTCCCAACTGATTGGCGCGTTCGTTCAGGACTCGATAGCTGAGTCGCTGACCTTGAAATACGACAGCGGTGGCGTCCGGAGTTCTCGCCGCCTGCCGTTCGAACAATTCATGGACACAAACGTCAGGGTACTCCGTGCGGGTGTCGTTCCACTCGTACAAGATCCGGTTTCGCTCAGCTTCGGTCGGGAGCCGCACCTCCGCGATGGATTTGTCGGGATCTTCACCATGGATCGCATCACTCTGCGCTTCGTTGTTGCTTCTGTTCGCCATCCTCAATCCTTCACGGGCTGAATTCATCCTTCTGGTAGTGAAATGTTCGCGACGTGTCGCACCTGAACAGTATGCAACGATTTTCCTCTCGGTCTGACTACCTTTAGGGCTTCGTGTAAGCCTCTGCATGCACATCCATCACGGCCCGTCCCGAAGGGTCGACCATTGCTTGAAACGCTGCATCCCACTTCAGCGCTGTTTCCGTGCTGCACGCCACACTACGTTCCCAAGGTACACAATTTATGGCAGTAGCGGACGGGAAATGGTGCTCGAAAATCTGACGGTAGAAGTAGGCTTCCTTCGTCTCCGGAGTCTTTACGGGGAAGCGCTCTGCTGCACCGCGCATCATTCCATCAGTGATGTCGCGTTCCGCAGCCGCCTTCAGGGCATTAATCCACCCATATCCAACTCCGTCCGAAAACTGCTCCTTCTGCCGCCACAAAATCTGGTCGGGAATATAACCCTCAAAGGCTTTGCGCAGCGGCCACTTCTCGATGGGACGCGGGTGGGCGGCGTTCCTCGGAAGTTTTATCTCGGGATTTAGCATCATGGCCACATCCAGAAATTCTCGGTCTAGGAAGGGCACTCGGGCCTCTACGCCCCAGGCGGCACAAGCCTTGTTCGCCCGGGCGCAGTCGTAAAGGTGGAGCTTTTGGATCTTGCGAACGGTTTCCTCGTGTAGCTCACGGCCGCTCGGGGCTTTATGGAAGTAGAGATAGCCTCCGAAAATCTCGTCCGCGCCTTCTCCCGAAAGAATCATCTTGATGCCCATAGCACGGACTTTCCGCATGAGCAGGTACATGGGTGTGGTGGCCCGGATGCTTGTGATGTCAAACGATTCCAGATGATAAATGACGTCCGATAGGGCGTCGAGTCCCTCTTGCACCGTGAAGTGGATCTCGTGATGAACAGAGCCGATGTGCTTGGCGACGCTCCGGGCCGCCATCAGATCCGGCGCGCCCTCGAGGCCGATAGCGAAAGAGTGCAAGCGTGGCCACCAAGCTGCAACCTGGTCGTTCTCTTCCACGCGCTTAGCGCTGAACTTTGCGGCGACCGCCGCCACGATCGAAGAATCGACGCCGCCAGAAATGAGAACACCGTAGGGAACATCACACATGAGCTGACGGTGAACGGCAGCTTCCAGGGCTGTTCGCAGCCGGGCGGGTTCAAAAGGCTCAGAGGGGTAGAAGCCCGGTTCAGCCCAAGTGGGCTTGTAATACTTCTGAAATCCCTTCTCCGCTTCGTGGCCGAGGAAATAGTGGCCGGGAGGGAACTCCCGGATGCGCTCACAAATGCCAACGAGACTTTTCATCTCCGAGGCGACATAGAAGTTCTCTTGGCGGTCCCAGCCCACGTAGAGCGGATTAACACCGATGGGATCCCGCGCGATGAGGAAGGTCTTGTGTTTTGGGTCGTATAGCACGAATGCAAAGATGCCGTTCAAGCGGTTGAGGAACTCCTTGGGATGGCTTTCAGCGTAAAGGTATAGGAGCACCTCGCAGTCCGACGATGTTTGGAAATCATGGGACTCTCTTAATTCTTGGCGCAGTTGCTTATGGTTGTATATCTCACCGTTCACGGAGAGAACGTTGCCGTTGAGGCGATCAATAAGAGGCTGGGCCCCGTGCTCCACATCCACGATGGAGAGTCGCTCGTGCAATACGATTGCCCCCTCATCACTGTAAATGCCACTCCAGTCGGGTCCTCGGTGACGGATCTTCTTGACCATGGCCAAGGCCTGGGTCCGCAGCTCCGCGTGGTTGGCACGTTTCGGGTCAAGGTTGAGAACGGCGAGAATGCCACACATTAGGAAGTCTCCATTTCTTCAAGATACTAGCGCGTATGTTCGTTCTTCATCACAGCTCAGGTCCGACCCCGCGTTTCCAAAGGTAGTGTCCTAACTGATTGGCGTGTTCGTTCAGGACTCGATAGCTGAGTTGCTGACCTTGAAACACGACAGCGGTGGCGTCCGGAGTTCTCGCCGCCTGCCAACTCCGCGAAAGGTGTGTCTGTTTTCTGTCGAGCAACCCGGACCAGTCAAATTTATACCATGACAATAGTGCGTCGTAAAGATCCCAAAAGGATGTCACTCAACCCATATGTCGGTAGAGTAACCGTCCTAGAGCGGGCAGGAGAGGAGTAGGCATATGGAGAAAGATTTTGCCGGCAAGCCGCTGCCCCTTTCCGTCGGATAGTGCGTTAACGACTCCCTGCAGCTTCGGGAAGCGCCAATAAGTGACAGGGATGCGTCCAGCACCAAGCCTGTCCTTAAACGTAATCAGACCGGGATCGTTCCAGTCCGAGCGGCCTAAGTCAAGCTCGCGAAGCCCAGTTGACTTGGCTTCCTGGATCACCTTCCAGAAGAGCCATGGAGTCCCTCCAAATTTAGTAAGCTCAGGATCAGAGCAACCGTACTTGTACGTCATGGTGTTGCGGTGGACCACCGTGATAATGCTTGCCGCAGGGCGCCCTTGGTGAAACGCTATTCTCACCTGCATGGCTGGCCCCAGACATTCCGCGAGATTCAGGAACCACGCCAATGGTTGCGGGGGAATTCCATGTCTTTGCCGCATTTTTAGAAAAAGGCGGTAGAAGACCGCCAGCAGTTCAGGCGAGCGCCCCTCCCGGTATTCGAGCCCTTCCTTATCGGCACGTCTGATCTTTCTTTGAATGCAATCCTTATGCAATGACGAATATAATTCCTTCACTCCCGAAGAAAGATCAAGGGAATGAAAACAGTAATGTTTGTCAGGCTGCAACCCCAGTGGCACTTGAGCAATCGGACTTCGCGGCCTCAGTTCGGTGTATTTCCAGTGCTCCTTTTGGAAAACCGGCAAAAGAATACTGATCAGCTTCTCAAAATCGTCCTCACTCCCAAGCAGCGGCTCGCAATGGTCTGAGAAAGGCAAAGACACGATGCGGCGGCCGGTCAGCCAGCTCTCGACCTGGCAGAAGACCAGACCATTTCTTAGTTCAGAACCCGCCGGCGACGTCGTATACGCCACTGGCCGGTATCCATAAGTCCTCCTCAGCGATTCCAGCCACGGCTGAGAATGATAAAAACTAGAACGTGGGTGGCGGGCCACGAACTCAGGCCAACGTGGGTCCCCAAGAGGGTCAATTTGGTAGACTTCTGCCCCAATGGATACAGGCGTGTCCGAGGACGCCGGCCAGCTTCCAGGGCCATTAAGATGCAATCTGCTCCCTCCTCAACCTTCTTCTGAAACAATGTGGATTTGGAATCTTTCCGCGACTTCGGGCTCGTCACCAACCGACGGGCCGTGGATTGAGACTGGGGACTCGTGCGGGGTTAGCGTCAAAAGCGCTACAAACGCGGGCCACCGTATGTCCCCAACCGCCTGTAAGTATCCCCCGGCAAAGCCAGGGGGCTCCTTCGGGCGCAAGTAATTCTGCCCTTGGCTCTGAATTCCCGGCCCCAAGGCTGGGCGCACTTTTTACTTAGGGCGCGTAAGATATGTGGAGCAAGCAACGGCGCGGGTTGTCATCACCGCCTGTAACTCTCTCAAAAACAATGTTTCAAACCACGCCTCAGTTGGCACTCGGCGTGCTACTTGCTCAGCAGGAAGCGAACCACAGGCAGTCCGCCATGCTTCCTGCAAGCAATTTCGTGAGTGTTTGAATCATGCTAGTATGAGATATTGTGGTTCCAGACTGGGCGACTTGCCGTGTCGTCCGCCCTTAGGCACAGGACGTGCTACCGGAACGGGCTGGAACAACGCTTTAACTGCGTTTAAGGAGATAATAATGAAAGGCAAACTGTCGCTTTTATTTCCGGTCATCCTGTCTTACCTCGTTGGGGCATGTTACGCCGAAGCCGCTACCTACACCGTGAAGGCCGGGGGTGGAGGGAACTATACCACCATCAAAGCCTGCATCAGCGCCATGTCGTCCTCGGGTGGAAATACTTGCACGGTATTCGCGGGCACCTACAACGAGAGCCCCAGCATCACAGCGGGAACTGCCGGGAACTACAACACCCTCACTGTGAACCCCGGCGATACAGTCAGCATTCTCGCGGCGACGATAAACTCCCACACTAAGCTTAACGGCTTCCATATTGCGAATACCTCATCGCCTTCCTCGGCCCCTTGCGTGTCGATCAGCCTGAACGCGACCGACTGGTTTGTTACCTCGAACGTTATGCAGTCGTGCGGCAGTTCGGCGATGATCCAGGAACCATACTACGCCACCAGCACCGGCTACGGTTACATCCAAGGCAACACGCTCTCTTATGGGTGCTCATTACCCTCTGCCCCCAATGTCTGCGAGGGGATGCTCATCAATGGAAATTATCACCTGATCGAAAATAATGACATATCACACGTATCGGATGGGGTGACCAATTACGGCTCTTGGAACGTGTACCGAAACAACACAATGCACGATACAAGTCCGAGCGACTGCGGGTCGAACTCCTCTAACTGTCACATAGACTTCATCGAATCCGAGCCGAATACTTCTGGCGGCATAACTTTTCCAGCTCAATTCCTGCTCTATGAGGGCAACTACATCACGAACAATTCCGGCTCAAACGCTCATGCATTTTTGACCCAGGGAGATGGATGCGGAGGATCGTGCAATAACGCCATCATCCGGTACAATCATGCCTACATTCTTGGAACCTATTGGATTCTTGACCAGCTTGGAAACTTCTCCCACGTAAAAGTTTACAACTCCACCGTCGTGTGCGGCCTGGACGGCACCGCGTGCGGTGTGAGTAGTATCCACAACACCCTCTCGGCGTTCCAAGGCTCAACCTACGGCGCTGCGGTGAACGAGCTTTATTACAACTCAGTCCCTAATGGCTCGGAGGTCTTTTACGCTGGGTCCTCTCCCTTCCGCGAGAACAACAACCTTGTCTACACAAGTTCCTGCGCGCCGAATTGCAGCTACAGCAGTCCCTATAATTCCGAAGGTGGCCGTGTTGCCAACCAAGACCCGCGGTTCGTTGTTCCAGCCTCCGACTGGAACCTTCAGGCTGGGTCGCCTGCAATTGCCGCTGGCGCTGCGCTAACGAATGTCGCGGCTTCCGATCCAGGCTCCGGAACATCGCTTGTCGTCAACGATGCCGATTATTTTTATGCCGGGAATGGCCTTACCGGTGTGCAGGCGGATTGGATTCGCGTGGGAACTTCGAACACTGTGCAGATTTCCTCGATCAACTACTCAACGAACACCATTACGCTCGCCAATGGAATCAGCCGGTCATCGGGAGACCCTGTCTATCTCTATAAGAATTCCAGTGGAACCGTAGTGCTGGGCGGTGGCGCCCCGGATATAGGAGCGTACCCGTACCTTTCGAGTTCCTCACCTCTCACGCCTCCGACGAACCTCGCGGCCGTTCCTCACTGATATTTTGGTCACCCTGGACACACTGGAGGCTACATCACCCCCGGTCCACTCAGGACGAGAGGAGGCGCACAGTCCACCTGCCCCCTATGTCGGAAGCGTATGCTTGTACTTGTCGCGTCCATTCCTGATCCTCACGCTGAAGACGAAGCGCTGAGCGCTTCCCAAGCTTGAACAAGCGGCAAGATCCGTGCGCCCGAGTCCACCGCGCATTGGACGACATCATGAAAGAAATCAGGCCTGCACCCGAAAGGACTGGGAGACGCACAGACGTCATGAGTCGCAAATATAAGCCATCCCCGCGCCTGCCGATTCCGGTCAATCAGATCCTTCACCGCCTCGGGAGCGTGTCTGCTTTTTTCAAGAAAGAAGGCAAGAAGGTAGTTGAGGTCCGCGGTTCCGACATTGAAAGTCTGGCCTCCCCCCCGACAACAAACGAAGTGTCGACCTATTATCCGTTTTGTCCGCGCGCGAGGCGGGTTAATTGGGTAGGAGATCGTTCGGAGCGAGGCGCCAGGTAGAAGCTCGTTCATCGCTCGCCGGTTCTCGATGACTGAGGTCTCGAATGCGGCCGGCTTCGTTTTCCACGCATCGCAATGCCCGAATGTGTGGCATCCCAGCTCATGACTTTGCTGTTGCAGCTCCGTCAGATCTTCAGGCAGAAAGATCGGGCCGACAGGCGCTTGCTTGCCCATCAGGCCAAAGGATGCAAAATAGGTTCCTGCAACCCCAAAGGATTTCAGAATCGCGCCGCCCGTCTGCAGGGCCGATCGTGGAAAATCATCAAAAGTGAAGGAGATGTAGGGAACATTGGTCTTAATTTTAACGGGGCGTCTAAAAAGAGCTCGTGCTGCAGTCCTGATATAAAGCCCCCTAACTCTTTCGCCGAGTTGAAGAATATACATTTCTAATCTCCTTCTCATGCTGAAAGAGTAATGGCTTTGCCATCGCGTGCGCTGGTCGCCTCGGACGGCGCAGCAGCGGCACGCCGACGTGAAAACCTGCCTAACGGAACGATCTCCTGCACGAGCCTGGAGACCTGATAGAGAGGTACCAAGCCTCGGTGCAACGCGATGACCGCAGTAAGGTAAAGAATTCCGAATAAGATGGAAACATCCTCGATTCGGCTAACGGCCCCCACCATGCCCTGCGCCGCCATGAGGGATGGAATGCCTCGCACGATTAGAGCAGATGCGCAGCCCGCCACGCCTGAGGCCAGAACATACCGCCAAACAACCCTGATCATCGGGCCAATCCCCAATTGGATCGGTCTGCCGGCGTACCAGAGCGCAGGCAGGGTAAGAATCCAGAAGGAGGCAGCCCAAGCCACGGCTACTCCGCCCGGACCCCAGCGCAGCCCCAGGATGAACATCAGAAACGTTGCGCTGAACTCGATCACTCCCCACCGAAGCCAACGATCTGGCCGCCCGATGGACAAGTGAATCCACCCATGGGTACCGTAAAGGAACATGATCCCAATCCCCGGCGCGAAGAAGGTGAATATCCGCCCTGCCGGGTTCCAACGTGCTCCCAACATTAAGCGAATCACATCCTTGCCGACAAGGGTGAGATCTGCACCTAATCCCATGCCCACGAACGCCAAGACGGCGAATGCACTTAGAAAATAGCGCCGGTATTGAACGCGATCCCGGTTCAGCCGGCTCATGGCCGACACAGCAACATCCGTGAGAGACGATACCAGCAAGCCTGCTGGCAGTGCAAATAGGTCATACGCCTTCTTGTAAAAGCCCAGAGCCTGGGAGTCGAAGCGCCATCCCACCAGGAGGTTGTCGGTATTCCGGGCGAAGTAGTTGACCGTAAAGCGTCCGTAGACGTTCAGTGCGAACCGGACCATAGAACCGGTCCCTGCGACGCGCCGTGGGAGGCGGGGGGTCCATCGACACAGCCACCATGCTCCAATGGCCATGGACAAGGGCTGGGCAATGAGACCTGCAACGAGAGCCCAGTATCTCCAACCCGCCCGGGCGAGGACGATCGTTAAGATTACCAGGACAATACGCGAAAGAACGTCGTTGGCGGAAACCACGGAAAAGCGCATGGCCCGCTTCAGAAGGGCTAAGTGCTGCACCGAGGCACTGGTTATAAGGATAGTGAGGGACACGCCCACCGTCACAGGCGTCACGAGCGGGTCGTGGTAAAATCGCGCCAGCAGCGATCCCGCTGCGGCAAAGGCGATCGTAAGGGCAAGGCCTACGCTCAGGTTAATCCAAAAAAGATTGCTGACCAGGTTCTCCTGAATCTCGTTCCACTGGATCACCACCTCCGTAAACCCATTTACCCCGAAGTTCGCCAGCAACAGGCTGAAGGTCGTGACCATGGCCACCAGCCCAAAGTCCGCCGGCACCAGCAACCGGGCCAAGACCACGGTCGCCACGATCTGGACAGCCAACGACAGCCCTGAGGAAAACACGGTGACCCCGGCTCCCCGCAGGGCGAGCCTGCGTAGTGCGCTCAGATCCTGAGTGGGTCGGAAGCGGCCGTTTTCGTCAAACGGTTTCAATTCACCTCCTGGGGCAACGATACGTCACCAACTTGTGCCTCATCCCTAGCCAGGTTTTTGGTGGGGGCGGCAACGTGCGCGGGCAAACCTTCTAGAACCCGAGATCTCGAAGCAGCCAATATCGAAAAGAGGAAGAAGATCCATGTGATCGTCAACATTCTGAAACAGGCCTCAGTGAGGTTGGCGAATAGGACGGCGAGGAAACACGCCAGGTACAGGCTGCCTGCTTCTGGACTCGCGCGCAGCGCAGCAATCACTTTCCGGTATCCTGTCACGATGATGAGGGCCAGCAAAGCCACACCAATCCAGCCCAGATTCAGGAATATCTCGAGGTAGCCGTTGTGAGCCTCATTGACATCGAACCCGATCGCGGCCTGCAACTGGACCAGCCGGTCGCCCAGCCAGAAGCTCTCGTAGCCGACGCCAACCAGCCGGTTAAAGGGCACCATCAGCACGTGGGTCCAAATCGCCGTCCGGCCCGTGAGCGTTCGATTTCTTCCCAAATTCTCAAGAAGGCTGCCGGTGGGGTCGAAAAACAACGCGAATATTGTGATACCAAGCACCGCGGCAACGAGAACGTGAATTGCGGCTGGGTTCCGGCGAAATAAGGGCCGGTTTGCCAGGATCATCACCGTGCCCGCCAATACTAAGGAGGAGAAGGAGGTCATCGAATCTGACATGTGCAACAGCCACACGATCATTCCCAGGATGACCCCATAAGCGAGGATTCGGCGGCTCCGGTTGGGACCCTGCCGGTCGCGATATGCTGCGAGAAATCTCCACAGGAATCCCAGGCCGACGAGCAGGCAGAGCCACCCGAGCGTGTTCTTCTGGTCGGTGACGCCGGTGTACGTGTTCATCCAACTCTTGGTCATGTGCCGACCTATGTCCGGGTAGTATTTGCAATACAAAACAGACAGAGGCACGAGCAGGAATCCGACCCTCGAGAACAATCGCTTGGTCGCCGCCGTAATATCCGGTTCGGTCAGAACCACGAGAACCATCGCCAAGTCACCAATACTCTTCGTCCAGTGCTTAAGAGTGACGATAGGGAAGTCCGACCAGATCATACTGATAGCGGCGTACCCGAAAAACAGTAGAATCGCGTAGTTTCGTCGAACCAGCGACCCGACTTGCCGCCTTCGGCCAAAAAGGATTACTAGGGCCGCGACCACCAGGGTTGTGTAGACGGCCCGGTCAAAGGGACTTCCTTCAATATAAATGTCGGCAGTGACTTTCTGCGGCCCCACGTTATAGCCGAATGCCGTTAGCCAGGCGGACACCGGCCGCGATGCGTTGATCAGCACCCACGCAGTAGGTATCCAAAAAGCCTTGGACGTTCGGAGATTGGGGTCCCGGTCGGCCCAGAACAGGCCGAGGATCAAAATGACGAAGATGAGACTAGCGATTTCCGGCGGCATTGGATTCTAGAATGCGGAGTGGCGAGCGGCTGGCAACAAAGGGATTCTCCCTATGCTGGTTCCGCGGCACGAATTCCGCTTACTCCTCGCTTATCACTGGCCACAGCCAATGAGTCATCTGGGATCAAGGAAAGCGCGGTGCAGGAGTTCCAACGTGAGCAATTTATGAATCGCCCCAGTGTAGTTCCTGTTGCCTTTCAGGTGGCCTCGCACCAACGCCTCCACGCTGGCAGGATGGAGATAGGGGCGGGAAAGCGTCCGCCGGTCAAGCAGCATTTCCCGAACGTACCCGGAAAGGGCGTCTCGGTACCAGACTCGAAAATGGTAGTACTTGTGCCTGCCGAGGAAGAGGCGTTCGAAGCGAAGCGCCGAGAACCAATGATCGGCCTGGGCGACCCATTGGGGCATGCCGTAGTCGTAGGCATACTCGGCTTTGAACGTAAACTCGAGAAGACTCCGAGAGATGGCCGCGGACGGACTGCGTGGAGCTCCCAGCCCCCGGTCAGTCCGGAGCTTACGGAGAGCCCCGTTCCCATCGGCGATCAGCCGCAAGCATTCGTCGTCGTCCTCGAATATACCGCTTTTCAGACTTGACGAGTTCGGCTTGCGGTAGGCCGTCCGCACAAGATCATTGTCAAGGTATGGGGACCGTGGAGCAAGCTGGGTCTGCTCCAGTGCGCGGAGTCCCCAGTGGTGCCAGGCAGTCTGCCGCGAGGCGATGAAAGTAAGCGCATGTATCTGAGTCGCTCTGGCGTACGTCTGGCGCGCGGTCTGCACATGGGAGAGGAGCTCCGGACGAAACAGCCCCGGAAGAGGGTCCCCGGGTTTGAACGCCCGCAACTGGCGGAGTATTTCGCCTCCGTAATTCCCCGTCATTCTCACGGGAGCGATCTCCGCAGCTCGTTCATTCGAGTAAAGAACAGGAGAGCAACTGACGTCGGCGCATGCGTCAGTAAGATACACAGTGCGCTCGGCGTATTGGGGAAAGCGTTCAAGGAACTCCTTTCCCACGCGGATGATGACATGGGATTGCCCGCACAGCTTGGCCACTTTCGCCCCCAACACGGCATCCTGGCAATCGCGGAACATCCCCGCGAAGGTGTAGCAGGGAAGGGATCCCGGTGCGGGCTTATGCCAAGCCATGACCATCCGGGTATCCAGGCCACCGGTAAGAGACATCGCCACCCGTTCACGACCGTTGAAATATCGAGGCAGGTTCCGGGTGAAGACTTCTCGGAGTTCACGATAATATGATTCCGGGTCGAGGGAGCTTTGGTTCTCCCATTCCTGCGGCTGGAAGTACGTGCTTTCCCGCTCGACGGAGCCGTTTCGAAAGAGCCAGGCCGAAGCCGGCGGCAGCACTTGGATGCCCTCAAAAAGGGTTCGGTTTTCCAGCACGCATCCACAGGCGACGAACTCCCCCAGGCTTCGAGGGTCTGCTTTCCGAAGCTCGGGACGGACGGCGAGGATGGCCTTGGCTTCCGCGGCGAAGTAGAAGGCCTCCTTGGCGCGATGATAGTAGATCCGATGCATCCCATAGCGGTCGTTGAAGAGCATGGCAATTCCGCGATTGCAGTCAGCGACGAGCCCGTGAAACTGTCCGTTCAAGCCAACCGGAAAAGCGGAGTCCTCCTCATAGAGGTGCAGGAGATAGCCGGGTCCATCCTTCTCAACCGCGTGTCCCCGCTCCTCAAGGCGGCGAGCGGTTCCAGGCTCGGGGAATTCCTCCCCGGAAAAAATGAGAACTGTGTCCCCTCGTTCATTGTGCAGCGGCATTCCGTCGGAGAAGGAACCCTTCCGTGCGGACCAGCCCACGTACACTCCCAGGGACTCATCGGTGCACGTGCCGGTCACGTAGGAAGACTCGTGTCGAAGGGCCTCTACCATCCGCAGCAACTGTGGCTCGGCCCATTCGCGCGGCATCTTGGTGATAAGGCCGACAATTCCTGGCATATGAGGATTCTTCCCCTTGGACAGCTCGGATGATTAAGCACTACCCGAGCTGTCGAACCTATAAGTCCAGAATAGTGCGGAGCGTCTTGGGTGGTTCGCGAAGTATTTAGCGCTATTGAGGACAGAACGGGAGTGATTGGCCGCAGGAGCAGTGGTCCCCGAACTAATTCCTGGAGCCGGCGGGAGGATTTGAACGCCCCATCTGCCGATTACGATTCGGCCGCTCTAACATTGAGCTACACCGGCTCATTCGACTGCTTAAGATTGTACCATTTTGCACGCGCGCCAACACCCAGTGCGATCACGCTATGGGGGAGGATTCCGAGAAGCCCACGGTGGAGCTTTAGCTTCATGCATAGCATTCCCCATCTCGTCAAGGGCACATAGAATCTCGGCACTAATATCTCCCCAAACCCATTTCGAACTTTGAATTCTCGCAACGGGCTGTCGCGCTTATTGCCGTAGTTGAACAACCCGTACGTCACATACGAGATGCCCTTCGCGGCACAGAGCTCAACCGCCTTTGCCACCAGCGCGTTGGCAGGTCTTTTGTCCTCGTGGCCTGCCTTTGGAAGCAAATTCAGTATTGAGGCTACCTCTCCCCGGTACACGATCTTCAGCAGCCCAATCAACTCCGTCCCGAAATGGGCGCAAATGAAGTCGCTCCGCTCTAGAAATGATGAGTGGTCCTTCCTTACCTGATCGAAACTCTTTCCGTAATGAGCGTTGCGCACTCCTTGCCGCATTGGGGAGGCATTATTCAGTTCGACCAATCCTCGAACTAAGTCGTCATCGAACTCTCTGAGTGTAATCACCACCCCGCGTTTCTGCGATCTCCTCACGTTCTTCCGAGTTGCCTGTGGCAGTTTTTCCCACCATTCGTTGAAGCTAGTGAGGGGAATGGCAGCAACGCTATCCCACTCCGTCGGATAGTTGTATTTGGGCAGCGTTGCGGGCAGTTTCTGGGTGAAACTGAAGATATCGGCACGTCCGACATGGGGTCTCAGTGCTTTCAGTCCTCTGATGCAAAGTTCGGGATCTCCAAGCTCCGTTTCCAGCCACTCCTCGCTACGGATGACGGCCATTTTAAGCCATCTTCCTCTGATGACAATGGTTTTATCGGCGACATCTAACGCGGGGACCCTAACCCACCTTCCCCGGACGTAGATCTCGCTGGAATAGTCCCCCATCGCCTTAGTCTTCTCCTTCACAGCTATCCTCGTTGCAGCGTGACGTCAAGCTGTCTGCTTGGGTTGCCTACGGTGCCGGCGCTCGGGTCGCGAAATTGCCGCTTCCGCTGCTGCACGTCAAGCTGCGCGAAGATGGCATCCATGATTTTAGCAGTCAGGAGAATTTCACGATACGGAATCGGCACTGGAGTACCTTCCAGGATCGAGCGATAGAATGACTCGAACAAGTATTTCATGCCAGACTTCATGTGGAAGTCGGCCGCCAGAAAGCTTCTTAAGTTTGTGGCCAGGTTGCCGAGATATTGTCCCGCCGTTAGCGCCGGGGAGATGAAGTGCTCGGCGTAGCTCGTAAACCTGGTGCCGCGAAGCTTAATGAGTGTCTCGTCATCCTGATCGAGAATAAGACCATTTTCCGGGCCGTACAGACGAAACTGATGTAGCGAAGGCCGCATCTGCGACGAAAAGGTGAAATACGCCGTCGTACCCGCCTCTTCGCTAATGATCACTCTCAGTTCGTCGATGATTTCCTCTTCCCCAGCCATCTTGAGATAAGGGCTCACGAACCCCATCGCCGTTACCTGAGGTGACTCGCTGGTCATGAACTCTGCGATCCGAGCAATTCCGTGGCTGATGATGTTCTGCAGGAGTTTTCCCGGTAACCTGCGAACCCAATGTTGTTTATCGGAGAGAAGGGCTCTGGCGTATCCGGAGCGCCCAAGCTGATAACAGTAATAGCTCTCCATGTGCACGGGGCCGCCGCCCAAGAAACCGCTCCGTACAAGAGCTCGCATGCGCCGCGCGGCGTGTCTGAATTGATCATCATGACCTGCGGTCACCTTCAGGCCCCTCTCGTTCGCAAGTGCGATCACCTCTTGGGCCTCAGACTCGTAAAGCGAGAATGGCTTCTCGACGAAGACGTGGCAACCCCACTCCAGGCAAGCCTTGGCAAGTTCCGCGTGGCTTTGCGCCGATGTCGTAATATGAACAACGTCGGGCTTGGCTTCCTTCAGGAGTTCCGTTAAATCCCCGTAATACCGCTTGACCGGGAACCTTTCGTACAGTTGCTTGGCCATCAGGGGTTCAGTGTCGCACACGCCAACGATTTCGCACCCCTTGATTCTCTGAATCGTCGCGGCATGCGCGTCGGCGATCTTGCCGCATCCTACGATGGCTACTTTAGGCATGGGATACTCCGGCCCGGCAGGCATCGAAATAGCGATCGAGCGCCTCCGTCATGGGTACCTTGGGCAACCACCCCAACCGTGTCTTCAATTTATCGTTGCTGTAGCGCGTCTTCTTCCAAAAGGCATGCCAGGTTCTGCGCGTGTAGACGGGCGGCAACTGGCCCTGTGACCACACCGAATACTTCTCCCACAGATAACAGAGTCCGTAACTCACGAGGTGAGGAAGGTAAAGCGATTTGAAGCGCCGAACGTTTCGCTTGTACAAGCGCAAGAACCCTCGGCTGGTAGGCAGGTCATCATCGACGACGTTGAAAACCTCGCCTTCTATTCCGGGCACCACCCCCGCCAACACAATCGCCTCCGTGCAGTTGTCCACGTAAGTGAATGGTATCCTGTTGGAGCCGCCGAGATGCAGAAAAAAGCCAAACGAACGCACTCCTACCCGGCCAGAAATCGCTGTGTTACCGGCGCCGAAAACGTAGCCGGGCCGGACGATCACGTACGGAATTCCTCGCTGCTTGCCATACTCGACCACAATATCATCTTGCCTCGCCTTGGCAAAAGCATAGGCGTCCGATCGAAGCTCAGGATGACGTTCCACCGGGCACAATTCGTCCAAAAGTCTCCACCGAGGCTTCTGAGTGTTTGTATAGACCGCAAAAGAGCTGACGTTGACGAATCGACGCAATCGCTTATGCTGCAACGTCGCTTCAAGAAGATTGCGCGTTGTGACCACAGAGTTCAGGAAAGCCTCGGGAAAAGATTTCTCCCCCCTCGCTGCGGCCAAGTGAAGAATCAGCGCTACGTCTTCAGTCGCAGCCAAGCAATCCTCACGGTTTAGAAGATTACCCCTCATCACCTCGACGCGCGCCCCGTCTCGCTGAAGGCCCGTGAGGGATTTGACCTTGGCAATATCAGCGGTAGGCCTGGCCAAGCAGCGTAAGTTGCGGAAACCGTAATCCAGAAGAGCGCGGACGACTCTGGGGCCGATGAAACCAGTGGCGCCGGTCACCAGAATCAATTCGTCCTGCCCAAGTATGAAATGTTTTGGTTCGATCTGACCCATGTCTCCCCATTAGTCAACGGCAAACGGACTCTTTATCGGGTTGATGCCCATTACCGTCAAAACCTTCCCCAGGTGATCGAAGAATTTAATTAAACACGGCATAAACCAGCGCTGACCGAGAACTAAGCTAAACGGCAGCGCAACCGCGTACGCCGGCACGGCGATGAACGACTTTACGATGCTGCGGCTCCTCACGGTCGGATGTTGCAGGCTGTTCCTCCCCCGCAGTAAAGCTCTTTTTATCATGAAAGCGCGCCTCCAGCGTGAGGGAGGAACAACTTCGTAGGCGACGGCCTCGTTGCACCAGACGAATACGAAGCCCTTGTCGATCATTCTTCGGAAAAAATCCTGATCCGACGCCCGATGAAAAGCCGGGTCGAACGGTTGTTCTTCAGCTTCGATCACCCGCTTCTTCAGAAGCACATTGCCTGTCCGTCCCTGATTCCAACTGATCACAAAACCCGTGGGGTAGGTCGGGCGATGGTAGAAGCCACCCCGAATAACCCATTCGGGCGCGGCCTTATCGAAGTGAGGAAGCACTGGTCCGAGCACACCGTCCACACCATATTTTTGGGATGCCTCGAACAGGGTTAGCAACCAACGCTGCGTCGGAAACTCATCATCGTCGATGAAGGCGATGAAATTACCCCTGGCATGCTTGAGCGCCTTGTTTCGGACCAGTGAAATACTCTGCTGCGGCTCCACACAGTACTGAATTGGAACCGCTGCAGCAGCGCTGAAATTTGCCACCAACGGCCGAGCTGATTCTACTGCGTCGTTATCAGCGACGACGATCGAGTAAGTGAATCGTCCGGCCGTCTCCTGGCCCGCAAGCTCCTCCAACAGATGCTTGAGCAACTCCGGGCGCTTGTAAGTGCAAACGCACACGCTGATATTCGGGATTGTGTTAACCACTGCTGGACCTTCGGTAGAGCCACGCTGCATTTTCGCCGTTTTCCCTGCCCCGAGGCGACCACCTGCTACCTCAGGCCGGAAGCTTGCCTCCTTCCTTTTTCAAGATCAAAAAGCAGTTGTCGAGTGAGAGGGAGTGCAACTTGCCGAAAGAGACGACCTTGACGAAGAAATCCAACGCAGAAAAGGCAAGGTCTATGGATCGAAAACGAGTCCTGAGCCGTGTGGTTACGGTGCCTTCAAATATTCGCCAAAACACGGTGGTGAAACCGTCGGCCTGCGCGAGCCGCACCATTCTCGTGGGCAGAATCGCCATGCGAAGATATGTCCGGAAAGGACGCGACTTGTATTTCATAAACCAATAGAAGAAATTGTGAAACCAGAACGGGGTGATTTTCGTCGCGATTCCTTTGATGGAGAGAAGGTACGGAACGGCGAGGATCACTACTCCTCCCGGTTTTACCGAGGCGAAAATATTCCGCAGCGCTTCCTTTGGTCGAGGCAGATGCTCCAGAACCATCCAACAAACCACCGCATCAAATTCCTCTTTCGGAAGCGGATACACTTGGATATCTCCCACGATTCTCTCTTGCACCACATTGTTACGTTCCAGTTGCGCTGGGGAGATATCGATACCGACAGTATGCGTCGAGGCCGCAAAGCGAACGTGACTCGCCGAGCCGCAGCCGGCTTCCAACACTTTAATCCTGGGCTGGCCGGCCAAAAGCGTATTTGCCGCGTCGGAAACCTCAAGCGAAATGTCAGGGGTATCCATACTCAATACGGATTGAACCTCGTCCTCCTTTCGGCAATCTGGCCCGGGGCTTGGGTGAACTGTCGCGCCACGGCAAGATCTCCCAGGCGGCGTAGCATTTCGCCTTGGGTCAGGAATGCGTATTCACATGGGTTCGCAGGGTGCACCTCCAGTTCGACAACAAACTGGCGGGCCAGTGAGAAGATCCGTTGCAACCGGCTGTCCGGTTCGAGGGGCACCAAGTTAAACAAATAGTCCACCAGATCGTGGCGCCGGGCGAGCATTCGGTCGACGGCCCTGCGATACCAACGGTTCAGCAGGCTCTTTTCACCTCGCTCGAAGGAGAAATTGCGCCGCACGATGGTTCCAGGCGGCAAAAGGCCCGCAAACAAAATGTTGGCGCACTGGTGCATGTGGTGGTGGCCATCGAGCCGTTCCGGCCGGAACCCATAAAGGCGCTCGAACTCTTCTAACTGGGCAGCCAGGACATATTCAAAGGAGCGCGTGAGCCCAGGGTGGAACACGACTTGGGCAAACTTGTGGCGCCGCAAGTACGTGGCGATCCGGCGGTGGCGCTCTGCTACACCCGGAGGACAGTAGGATGCCGCGAGAGGCGTCGTGAAGTTGAGGTGGAGGCCAGCGTCAATCCCCCGCTCGCGGGCGAGGGCGGCAGCCCGTTCGGAATCCTCCATGAATACCATCGCGCTCACGGAGGAAACTGTGCCATAAAGGAGACACGCAGAGATACGGTCTGTGGTCTCGTGGTCTCTTCCCCAATCGTCCGCATTAACAATGAGCACGCCGCTGCCTACCCCGCGCACCGCTTGCAGTTCGACCGCCATCCTCGCGCGGCGAAGCGGAAAGTTTCCTGAGGAGGCGCCAGATTTGGGCCGATGGGAACTTCATCGCCTTATCCAATTCAGCACACTTGTCACAATTGGGAAACCCGTTGCCTCGCCGCTCTTAACCATCGCGGGCATCGATGGGTTCAACAGGACAGCGTGCCCGGAGTTGGTTGCGGCGGGGTTTGCCGCGTGAGAAACTTCTTCAGGCGCTGCATCTGCTCCTGCCTGCGGAACACCACCAATTCACGAGAGACTGGCCTCTTTGCCCGCCGCGCCAATGACCAAACGTATCCTGCCAACAAGGCTAGTCCTCCCACGCCGAAGGGGCGATTACCCATCTGCCGCACCGCCCTGAATAATTCCCAAAGCGGATGGCTCCCGAGCGCGTAGTCTTGCACACCCGTCCGGAACCTTGACATCAGAACACCATGCTGAGCCGTCCCTATGTTCCGATGGTGCAGGCACATCTTATCGGTAAAGGTCCGAGTCTTCCATCCCTTCATCCTCGCCGTGATGACCGCAATATGGTCCACACCACCGCCCTCCACGGGGATGTAACCGCCTACGCTTTCTAAGCACTCGCGGCGAAACACTTGACACGCCCCGGACACGTGCTCAATGCTGACAAAGCGATAATCATAGACGCGATTGGCGCCCTCCTTAAACGGCGTTCCCACCAAGCCCAAGGCAGGGTCTTCAGCCAGTTTCGAGAGCAAAAAGGAGAAGTAGTCCTGATCAAATGAGACGTCGCCGTCCAGGCTGACGATCACGTCGTACTTCAGGTCTTTCACCCGGGCGTAGCCGGCATTAAAGGCATAGACTTTACCCGCGAAATGCCGTTCCCGGCGCTCCGGCGTCCGGATCAGCTCAATCCACGGGTGCTGAGCGGCATATTTCCTGACGATATCGTCCGTCCCGTCGGTTGATCCGTCGCTGACAATGACCCATTTGAGGGGTCGCGCCGTTTGCGCCACGACTGACTTAAGAGTCAGCTCGATAAAGCGGACCTCGTTGCGCGCGGGGGTAATAAGAACGTAAATGGGTAGGGTCGTCATCGTTCAAATCGCCGTTGCTGGGGCTTGGCTTACTGAGGGCCTCTCCGAATCGTCGCGCCGAGGAAACTGGAGGGGCGTATTTAATTCGTTAAGCAGCGTGGATAACGCCAGCACCATCCACGCTTGCGACCATCGCATATACGAAGTTCGGATGGTGCAGAACCGGAGTACCCGATAATAAAAGAAGCCACGACCGTCCCACATGTGATTCATGGCCCATCGGAACACCGAACGCGCCAGCGGGAGATTGCCTGGGTCAAGCTTTCGAAATTCGAGGAGCGTGATGATACTTTGCGCGACACAATGAATATCGATGGGGTAAGTGCGGTTATGAAAGTACTTGACTGCGCCGTCCTCGCGGAAGAAGTGGGCTTTGTAAAAGTCAAGTCCGCGTCGAATGCACGAGTCGAACTCTGTTGTCTCAGCGTACCGGGAGATAGACTGTAACTCGCACAGGTTGTATCCCGTGTGGAAGTTGTCGATCCATCGTTGTTTCGTCCCTTCGCCGTAATACCACGAGCCATCGGGGTGCTGCATTGAGGCCGAGTAGCGGGCAGCTCTAAGGGCAGGAGCCAAGAATTTCTTCTCGCCCGTGTGTCTGTACACGCGGCACAACAGAGCAGCAGCAAGGAAGTTCGCGTTGTGGGTTTGGCCTCGAAGTGAGGGGAGAGGGTAGCTGAAGCCGGCAACCGAGCCACCCTCACTCCAGTAGAGTTCGCTCAGCAGGTACTCCGCCGCGCTCGCTGCCATGTTCAGGCAACGCGGATCTTGGAGTTGCTCAAAGGCGTCCAGAAGGGCACTGGCCGCAAATGACGTGCAGACCAGGTTGGGCGCTCCCGCAGGCACCAAAACTGTGCGCGTCTGCCAGGGGAAGCTATACCCCCAACACCAGTAAGGCACGTTCTGGGCTCGGAGGGCGATTAGCCCGTCGATCATGAGCTGGATCAGGCTTTCCTGACGGGCCGCTCCGCTTTTCGGCAGCTTGAGGAAGGCTGAGAGAAAGAGTGCAATAGCTTTGGGATTCTGCGTCTTTGGAATTAGCAACAGGCGGCGTACGTTTACTGGACTTCTCTTCAACGCCTGGGTCAGAACGAGCCGGCCTAGCCGGAAGTTCAGGAAAGGCAGGATAGTGAACACCCTGCTGTTCAGAGCATCATAAGGATCGTAACCCGCCCAAGCGCTCGCCCGGCAATAAGCCAGAAGCTTGCGGAGTGCTTCTTCAACCTCAATTTGCGTTACGACTGATTGACCCTGAGCCATAAACGTCGACCGTCAAGCACGGGATTGGGAAATAACCGACTCTCGCGCCACGGTCCGTTCGTTGTACGCGCTCATCAGAACGTCGAGAATGCGGGTCGCCGCTTGACCATCCCATTTCTCCGGCATGCTGCAGCCGTCTTTCCTACCCAACTGTTGCTGAATCGCAGCCGCGATTCTCTCTTTTGTGGTTCCTGCGATGATATTTGTCCCGCGCTGTAGGGTCACGGGCCTTTCAGTGTTCTCCCTGAGCGTGACGCAGGGGATTCCGAGGCATGTGGTTTCTTCTTGGATACCACCTGAGTCAGTTAGGACGAGCGTCGCATGCTTCATGATACAAAGAAAGTCCAAATAGCCTAATGGTTCGGTCAAGATGATGCCGCCCTGCCTGCTTTGGGAGTCTCGGGTACTGCCTTTGATTCTCGTCCCATTCACTCCAAGGTGAGCCTCCAAACTGAATTCCGAGATTCGCTGGCGTGTTCGGGGATGAACCGGGAAAACGATGGGGCAATGTGTTGCAAGCTCTTCCAGACCCGCTAGGATGTTCCGAAAGCTATCGCGATTGTCCACATTTGTCGGTCGATGCAGAGTGAGAAGCGCATAAGGGGTGATCGAGTTGCCGTCACGATTACTACCACGTGCCTGTCCTCGAAGCTTCAGTCTCTCCAATATGGTCGAAGCCTCAGCTTTCTCCTTGAAAGCGAGGAGCGAGTCGATCATGGTGTTGCCGACGAAATGGACCGCGTCGGGGGAGATCCCTTCGTTATGAAGATTCTGAAGCGCGCTCTCTTCGGTCACAAAAAGCAGGTCGGAGAGGTGATCGGTGACAACGCGGTTGATCTCTTCCGGCATCGACCGATCAAAGGAACGCAACCCCGCTTCCACATGCACGAGCAACGGACGTGTGCCTGCCAGATCGAACGAAATCTTGGCAGTGGCCAGGGCACACGCAACGGTCGAGTTGACGTCCCCAACCACGACGACTACGTCGGGCCGCTCCCGCAACAAAACTGCCTCAAACCCCTTTAGAATCTCCGCCGTCTGGACCGCGTGAGACCCAGAGCCCACGCCAAGCCGGATGTCTGGAGGGGGGAGGTGCAGGTCCGCGAAAAAAGCGTCGGACATCAGCACGTCGTAGTGCTGGCCGGTGTGAACCAGGATGTGTTCGATCGACGGGACGGAGGCTTGGTGAGTCAGCTCAGCGCCGGCTTTGGCTGCGGCCTGGTTGTAATTCCGAATTGCCGCGATGATGGGAGCGGCCTTCATGAAGTTGGGCCGTGCACCCACCACCGTTACGATCTTCATGCTTGGTTTCCTCGAAGTCTTGCGGGGGGATGTCTGCGCCCCGCGCTCCTTATCTCGACAAATCTCCAAAGAGCGACTCCAAACTGTGCCACGCTTTGCCTGGAGAGTTCTCTTAGCCTACCAGGACGCTGCGCGTAAGCCGTGCTGGTAGTCAAGCCATCTCCATGGCGCGTCTTTCCCCACCGTCTCGGTAACAGGCCATTGCCGACGCGACGCCGAAGTTGTAATAAACCTCACGAAATCGACAGCGCACCAGCAGCGCGCAAGTGCACCGGAGAAGGCCCCGGTCGCCGATTTTGTCGAGCCAGCGCCTTCCTTTCAAAGGGCCGTTGAGGATTGCCTCGGAATCGAAGGGATTGCGAAGACCGAACTATTGCCCGCGGCGCAGCCCCATAAGGGTTCAGTAACATCCCTGATTCTTTCCTCATCGAGTAACGCGGGACATCGCCGGGTGCTTTAGCTCCAGAATTGATACCAGGTTCTCAACAATCACGGACAACGTATCATTTCGGCCTTTGGTAGGAGATTCCGGCCTCTTCCACCGCCGCAGGCTTATCTTGGAACTGAGATCCTCAACCTTCTCGATCAGCACCAATCTGCCAGACTCGGAGAGATAACGGTCAACCCCTCCTATAGGACCTCGAAAGATGCTGTAGACGGGCACCCCCAACGCAGCAGCTTCCCGATTCATCGTCCCCCCACCACTAATGGCCAGGTCAGAAAACCAGAGAAGGTTGAGGCCGTCCACGACATGGTTCGGAATGATAAGTCTGCAGGACTTGATCAACTCCGGCCATGCATCTCTAAGCGAGACCGCTTGTCGCTCGTTCCGCGGCAGCAGCACCGTGCGAACATCCGGCTTTTGGCCAAGCATATCAATTACCGCCTGAAAGAGCTCATCGCTCTGCGGGTTGTGATAGTGAGCTTCGCTCGCCGGTGGCCGAACCGTGACCATGAGATCTTGGTCCGAGACACCCAACTTGGACCGAATGGTGGGGTCGGGACAGAAGCGCGGAACGTAAACATCCTCCTTTAAACCGGGATACTTCAATGCCCTACCATTATGTTGGGGGTAGCCCACTGGACAGACCACCTCCGGCATCATGGTCCAGGCGGGGTTAATGGGTTTCAACGTTCTCGCATACTCATAATCGAAAATCACGACGCAAGGAATTCTCAAAACTGCCGACGCAATCAACTGGGAACGCGACCCAAGGGAAACAGCCAGAGCCAGGTCTTCCTTCATCGCCACGCGAATCAACTGGAGAGCCCGGTAAATTGTCCCGAACACCTTCATGATCTTGAGCTTGCCGTAATGGCGGCCTAACTTCTTGCAGGAAAGGTGGTGAAGGTCCACTAATTCGGCGACCTGATACGCATCCCGCGCCGTGAGGAAAATTGAGTAACCTCGTTTTTCCAGCTCCTCGATGACGGGAATGAAGAACGGAACGTGCGGAGAATTATCGAGATCAATCCAAATCCTCTTTGGCCCCTTAGAGCCTTGCATGCACTCACTCCTCTCGGAACTCGTTTCTCAGCCCTCCGCTTGCGGTTTGGGGACTATGGTTTGACCGAATCTCAAGGAATCAGAAAGGTCCTTTTAAGCGTGCTGCCAATGAAAACGGTTGCCAGAATCAGTTCCGGGGCAACAGACGGACCTCAGCCACCAGTTCATAGGTGAACAAATCGGGGCTCCCTACCCTCCCTGGGCAGCTAGGCTGGCCACACGCGCTGAGGATGATGTCCGCGCGTTGGCCTCCGCGTAAACGAAATCCAGCACCTGCTGAGCAATTCGATCCTGCTGCGCATAGGTCAACCCTGGGAACATGGGCAGCGAGAGGATGTGTGAAGCAGCCGCTTCGCAGATTGGGAAATCACCCTCGCGGTAGCCAAGGTCTTTGTAGGCGTTTTGCAGGTGGAGGGGAATGGGATAATGAATTCCCGTCCCGATACCAGCCTCACCCAGGTGATTCTGAAGTTGTCCCCGGTTCGGAACCTGTGCGACATAGAGGTGGAAGACGGCCTTGGACCAGGAAGGCTCATAGGGAAGCCTAATTACCTCTGAGGCCGCACCTAAAAGCTCCTGATATCGCGCCGCGCATTCACGGCGCCTTTCATTCCACGCGGTGAGATGTCTGAGCTTGACGTGCAAGATTCCGGCCTGGATGGAATCAAGTCGGCCGTTGTACCCCTGCATTTCGTGGTAATACTTCTTGGCTTGGCCGTGATCGCGAAGCATCCGGATTTTTTGAGCAATATCAGCGTCGTTGGTCGTGACGGCGCCCGCTTCGCCGCAGGCCCCTAGGTTCTTCCCCGGGTAGAAGCTGAAGGCCCCGGCATGACCCATTGATCCCGCCTTCGACCAGCGACTCTGTCGTTTGGAAAAATACTCCGCCCCGTGGGCCTGGCAGGCATCTTCTACCACTCGCAGGCCGAAGCGCTCGGCAAGGTCTAGGATGGGATCCATATCCGCTGCTTGCCCGTAAAGGTGGACGGGGACGACAGCGGTTACAGGCCTGCCAAGCCTCTTGTTGAACACCCGGCCCGTAGTTCCGTCAACACTGCACTCCACCTGAAGGTACTTGCGAAGCTGTTCAGGGTCCATGTTGTAGGTGCGCTCGTCGACGTCTACAAAGTCCGGTATGGCCCCGGACTGGGTGATAGCTTCCGCCGTGGCGATAAAAGTGTTCGGGACGGTTACGACCACATCGCCCTGCTTGACACCCACCGCGATTAGAGCGAAGCGCAGGGCGTCCGTGCCGCTACCCACGCCGATACCGTGCTGAGTTTGGCAGTACTTGGCGAAATTTCGCTCGAAATCCTCGACCATGGGGCCACCAATAAACCCGGCCGTATCGAGGGCATGTGCAAACACCGCCGCCAACTCGTCTTTGAGCTCCTTATGCGGAGTGACGAGGTCAAGAAACGGAATTCGATTAGTTTCCACGATTTGCTACCTCCGTCTTTTGTTGGTCCAGTCTTCTCAAGAGCTTGGCGGGGTTCCCCGCCACAATCACGCTGGCAGGAACGTCTTTTGTAACCACACTTCCTGCCCCCACGATGGCATTTTCGCCAATCGTTACCTTAGAAAGAATCGTGCTCCCGGAACCAATCGAAGCGCCTCTCTTCACCAGGGTAGATTCCACTTTCCAGTCGGCCTCGGTTTGTAGCGCCCCGTCAGGATTTGCCGCCCGGGGATACGTGTCGTTAATGAAGGTCACACTGTGTCCAATGAATACATTATCTTCTATTGTAACTCCCTCGCAGATAAAGGTGTGGCTGGATATCTTGCATCGTTGTCCGATCTTGGCATTCTTCTGTACCTCCACAAATGCGCCAATTTTTGTGCCATCGCCGACTTCGCAACCATAGAGGTTAATAAACTTGGAAAGCTTGACTTCTCGCCCCAGCTTGACGTCGGGGGCGATGCTAAGAAATTCGCTCATAGTGGGACGATCCTTCCCCTTTCCTTTATCGATTGGTTCGCAGCTTCGAGCATTCTTACCACTTTAAGTCCCGCCCGGCCGTCGTTGAAGGGCGTTGTGCTATTCTTGATGCAATCAATGAAGTAGCCGCACTCCGCCTTCAAGGCCTCGGTCTGCTCCACCCGGGGGGCCCACATGTCACCGGAGCGGTAACTGACTAACAGTTCATACACGCCCTCTCGGTTGGTGATCTGAACTCCCTTGTCGTACACCTTCACTTTCTCGTCCGCTTCCAGGTCGTTCCACACCACCATTCTTTTCTCTCCGCCAATCAAAGTGGTCCGAACCTTAACGGGAGACAACCAGTTGACGTTGATGTGCGCGATGATGTTGTTCTGGAAATAGACGGTGATAAACGCAACGTCCTCGTGAGCGTTCAAGTGCTTCTCGCCCGTCGCGACGACAGCTACGGCCTTATCCTTGATTAGATGATCCATGATGGAGAGGTCATGGGGGGCGAGGTCCCAAACCACATTGACGTCATGTTGAAAAAGGCCCAAGTTCACTCGGGTCGAATCATAGTAGTAGAGCTTCCCCAGAGCTCCTTCATCAAGGAGCTGGCGAATTTTTCTTACGGCGCCAGTGAAAAGAAAAGTGTGATCCACCATGATCCGCAATTTTTTCCTGTCTGCCAGATCGATTAACTCCTCTGCCTGGGTGCCAGTGGAGGTGAAGGGCTTTTCCACAAAGACGTGTACTCCATTTTCGAGCGCAGCCTTGGCTAGTTCGAAATGTGTCCAGACCGGGGTGACCACCGCCACGGCGTCAACTGTTGTCGGAGAGAGGGCTTCAGAAACATCGGAGGTTACTTGCACGTCGGGATAAGCTTGCTTGACTCGTCGCAATGCTTGCGCGCTCTTGTCGCACACAATGGAAACTTTGCACTCCGCCAGACTGTGAAAGTTTCTGACTACATGAGGACCCCAGTAGCCGTAGCCGATGACGCCGATTCGAATCATAGTTTCTCCCCCAGGTTAAGATCGTGACCCGTTTCGCTTGATGAAAGAGGAAACAGGAAGGAAGTGATTGCAGACCTTGTTTTGCGTAACGCTTGCTAGCATCCGCGTGCTTTGAAGGTGATTGCGGCCGGCACAACAAAGGCGGTTCAACGGGGAACATCAGGGTGCGCAATATGCTGCCCTGTGGACATTTCAGCGCGGAAACGTGGCATAGTCCCTTCCGCCATCGTCAATGGGCGCCGTCTCCCCGCAAGACAGCCCCGGGCGTTCGCAAGAGGATCTTGATGTCAAGCCAAGGAGACCATGTCCTGACGTACTTGAGGTCCAAACGAACCATTTCGTCAAATCTGACTCGGCTTCGACCCTCAACTTGCCACAAGCCTGTTATCCCGGGCTTAGCCTCCAGAAAGCGGCGTCTGTGCCATATATCGTACGCCTCAACCTCATACGGAATAGGGGGCCGCGGTCCCACCAGGGACATCTCGCCCCTCAGCACATTGAAAAATTGAGGAAGCTCGTCCAGACTGGTTTTCCGAAGAAATCTGCCGACCGGTGTTACGCGGGGATCGTTCTTAATTTTGTAAATCCCTCGGTCACCGTTCAGTTGCTGCTGATCTTCCTTCGCCGAAATAAGCTGCCGGACGAAATCCCGATGAATCTTCGCATCACTCTGGAAATACATCGATCTGAACTTCAAGAAAGTAAAACGAGCTCCATACTGTCCCAGTCTTTGCTGTTTGAAGAGAATGGGTCCTCTGGATGTCAACTTGATCACGGCTGCAATGAAGATGAAAAGGGGAGAAAGCAAGAGGAGAGCGAATGCGCTCCCCATGATATCTATCGTTCTCTTGATCACCCGAGAGGCTTTTGTGGCTTTGTCCTGTGCCCTTAAGTCGGGATATAGGCTGGTGTCTGCGGGACGACCGCCGTTTTCGAGGTCCAGATCATCTGGGAACACATGGAAAGAAATGTGGATCACATTCATCTCTTCCAGCTCGAGGTCGTTTCGCAGGGCGGAGGAGACTCGGGAATGCAGAGCACTGAGAATGGAGTTCATGCTCCCCAAGCCAATTTCTGTGCAGATGACGCCAACCACCATGTCCTTTTCGTACCAGCCCCATAAATCCGTTTCCCTGGTGGACACGGAGATCGCCCTTGTTATCGCGCCAAGGATCGCCTCCCTCCGCGCAGCCTGGAGAAGCTTGCCAGTATGCACGAGCATGAGCACGAAACGCTGGCGCGAGCGCTCGCTCCTTTTTCTCTCTAAAGACAGTACTTTCCTAAACATGTCCTCCGGCACGAGGGCTGTACCGCCCGCTTCAGCACGGCCAGCGTCCACGTGGGTAAGGTTCATCTGTGTCCCACGATCTAGGCTTGTCTTCCATGGTTTTCTCATTGTGAAAATTCCCATCATCATCGCATTGATCCTTTGTCGCCGGTTTGGCGAGGTAGCGTGGCTTGGAACAGGAGCCTGGTGGCCCGGAAACCGCTGCCAGAAAATGTGTGTATTAGCTGAAAGTCAGAATGAAAGCAGATAATTTAAAGAGCCCAAAGCCCCCAGCAAGCGGAGAATCTGAGACCTTGGGACGGTTTCTGGACTTGAGGATCACTGCGAATTCAGTTGTCGGATTACCGCCCCAGGGAAATGGCTTTGAGTCGGTAGTCGAAACTAATCGTTACTTGATTGCGGTCAAAGGTTGCCGAAATCGGTAGTGTGCCCTTGCTCAACTGGTGGGTAGTGTCATAGGAGATGTGAAGCACAGAGCCCCCCCGTATGGGCCGGCTGAAGTCAATTCCTCCGGTTGCGGCGTCCGTTGTTCCATTGGCAAGCTGAAACAGGGACGCATCCGCTCGGGCGGCGCCGCCGCGCAAATTTGCTTCCCAGCGCCCGGCCAACCGCCGGCGGACCCCAAAAGTTATATTGGTATTTATGACGGATGTGTACAGGCCTGCACTGTCGGAAACAGACCTTTGGAACGACAGATCCAAGGCAGTATCCCGAAGTTCCTTGGTAATACTTCCCCCCCCGGAAGGTTGAAACTGCCCTGCGACAGTGCTTCCCGCTGAGGACCCACCTACGGTGTGGACGTATTGCGGCCCACCATAAAGGGTTACGGTAACCGTCGGGGACAGGCGGGATCCCAGGGAAAGAAACGTGCTTTCAATTTGGGAGCGCAGGCGGTTGCCGAAGACTGCGCCTCCCTGGTATGTAGTATCTTGATGAAGCAAAAGAAGACCAAAATTCGTATGCTCAGTTAGCCGGTATTGATACTCTAGGCTGCCACTCGCTCCCCTACTGTTATACAACGGCTGAACTGCTCCGGCCTGGTTCCCGAATTTGAGCTGGTTGTAGCCTCCGGAAAGGGTAAGGGAAGTGCGCTGGCTCTTCACAAACTTCAGATCCAGCCCTGCCATGTTTGACAGGGTTCGGGTCGTGTACGGGAAAATCATCTGATTTAGGGATGTAGGCGAGGCGGGCCCGGACATAATTTGTTGGCTCGTGAGAGATGGATAGACTCCGTTTTGATAACTGAAGGAATCGCGCAATCCCAGACTGAAGCGCGAGGTCAGCCGATAGGTCAGGTCCAGATCGGCAGAATGGTTAAGCCGATCATACTGATCAATTTGCCGATATAATACAAAAAAGGGCACGTAGTCGAAATTGATCTTCAGGCGCTTAGTCTGCCTCGAAATGCCGAGCCGGGAGTTGAAGGAAAGCGCTTCATCGCCGAGGCGGTGCGTGTTCATTGCCAGGACGTTATCGTCGTAAAAGGCTGAGGCACCCATGCTCAATGAGATCTGATTGCCCGGCAGGGTCTCTCCCGCGAACCGAAGTGGGGTCTGAACATTGGTACCATATGCAACCACTTGGGCCAGGGCCACTGCGGATGACGAAGCGGTTTGCGCCGCTAGAGTGACCGGAAACAAAGCTGCCAAAGTCACAGGGAATATGAAAGTCCACAGGGTCCGTCTCCAGAACCGGCCCATGTGCTTCCGATCTCCGCCCACATGTTCTGACTCGAAATTTTTCTCCAGCATGTCGACTCCACGGTCGGCTCCGGATCTTTTTCCCGAACCCGTCCCCCGCTAATTATCCACCGGTTCGCTGTCGAAGTCTCTTCAAATGTAAGCAGAGAGGTTTCCCCTGCCCTCAGCCGACTCAGCCTCTTCGCTGCCCTACCTTTGCCTCTGGCTGCCCTTTATCGACCAAACCATGCTCGAGAGCGAAGACGGCAAGTTCCAAGCGGCTAGAAATGCCCAGCTTGTTGAAGACATTCGTCAGATGGTGTTTGACAGTTCTCTCGCTGATACTGAATTCCTGGCCTACCTGCCTATTGGAGGAGCCATTCGCAACCCTTCCCACTATCCTCAATTCGCGTGGAGTCAGCCCATAATCTCTTCCCCACGTCGCCCCGTTCTGGGAAGGGGGGAACTTACGGAGCGCCTCAATGACAATCGGGACACTCTCATTGTCCAGCCAATACTGACCGGCGATCACGCTGCGAATACTATTCAGCAATACCTCTCGCGGTGACCCCTTCAGTACGATGCCGTGTGCCCCCAGATAGAAGGCCTCCAAGATCGAGCTTTCTTCCACTGCCTCCGCCAGCACTAGGGTGCGAACTGGCGAGGACAGACCTGCCAGGTCGTTCAAAACCTGGAGCCCGGAGCGCCGGGGCAAACCAAGGTCGAGTAGAAGGATGTCGGGCTTGAGTGCACGGGCCAACCTGACGACCTCTACCCCAACAGACGATTCCCCAGTGACACACATCTCCGGTTGGGATTCAATCAGTTTGCGCAAGCCATCGCGAAAAATCGGATGGTCATCCGCAATCACGATGCGGACGCGTTCGCCGTTCCTCCGTGTGGGCTCGCTACGGAGGGACGTTTCCACATCCAGGCCATTCGGACGGTAGTTGTATCCCGCCCCCGGGCCCATGGGTTCCCCGTTTCCATCATGGCTGTGGCTTTGTGGGGCAGGCGAAGGTTCGAGCGAGCGACGAGAAAACATTCGATCAGTCATATAGCCTCATTCGTAGGCAGGCCCGCGTAAAGCTTTGACTTTAGGCCGGCGGTCTCCACCACAATACCGAAAAAGGTTTCCTGCACGTCATCGGGAGCCGAGATTTCACGCAGCGGCCTCATGCGGCAGCGGCGGCTCGTGCCCCCCAAAAATCCTGCGGTCGCAGCCCGACGCTACGGTCCGTGGTGGCGCACAAGCTCGCGAACTCAATATTGCTAATCAATATGGGGTTCTTTCGGCACAAGCACTTTGCAAGGTTTTCATCCGACTGCTATAGGGTCCGAACCCGCGGCGACGACGTTGTCGATCTGAGGAGGGAGATCTGTTTCCGGGCGTAAGGCACCAGCATGGCCAGCGTGGCACCGATGGTGTCCAATCCGCAATCGCCGAGAGAAGCGTGTCTTCCAGGAACAAACAACTGGTGGAACTCATCCGTCAAGGAATAAGCGGTGGCTATCGCAATGCAAATGACTGCACGCCATGGTTGCCAAAGCCCCTGGCGCTTTTCGAGGGGAAAGGCGTAAAGAAGAAGGGCGAGGATGGCATATTCAGCCAAATGGGCCAACGTGCGGAGCAAAGCGTGAAGAAGATCAAATGCGCCCGACGAGACTTGGAGGTGGAGGAAATGGAGCATCCAGCTAAGCAACCCTCTTGAAAAACTGGAGCTGAAGGTGCGGGTTGAAAGGCAAAAAATCAGGGCAGCCCATGCAAGGGTCATTACCCACCAGAGCAGGGAGGTTAGCTTTGCGAGCTTACTCTCCATGCGTCTTCAGTCCGAGGCCCAGCATGCCCTCGGCCTTCTCCGGCTTTACGCGGGCTTCGGGATTCGTGTACCCATAGTATTGAGAGTAGACACGATTGAGCCCTTCCACGTCGTTAAGGATGATCCCAAGAATGTGATCGCGCCCTAAACTCCGGGTCGTTTCCTCGATAGCCTCTCGGGGAGTTTTTCGGGCGCGACTTACCAGCAAAGTGGCATCGGACTGTGCCCTCAAAGCAAGGATTTCAGCAATGGGGGTCGCAGGGGGTGAATCGATCAGGACCCAACTGAAGGGGGTCGCAGCAAGATCCTTCATCAAGCGCGAGGTAAAGTCAGACTGCAGAAGGCTGCTGCCATCCTCCATCGGGTACCCTCCGGGCAAAAGGTAAAAGCCCAGGGGATCGATGCGCCGGATTGCCAGCAGCGGGTCACGGTTGCCTTCAAAACACTCGGTTAGCCCCAGCCACGGGGTGAGACCCAGTCTTTTTACCACGGTTGGTCGATAAACGTCAGCCTCCAGCAAGAGCACGGGGCGCTTTCCCTTTTCGGCCAACGCAGTGGCCAGATTCAAAGCAACGGTGGTTTTGCCTTCGCCGGGCAAGGGACTGGTAATCAGGAGGCTTTTTAGGTTTTTCGAAGCCTGCAAGCCCTTGAGGCGTAGTTGCACCAATCTGAACCTATCCGCACCACCACTCCGCGGATCGCTGTACACGACGATGTGGCTCTCCGGGGGAACCGTGCTGGTTTCCGTCGGGATAGGCAGATAAACACCCGCCCTCTCCAATGCCTGGAGAAACTCTGTCTCAGATATGACGGGGTTGTCTTCTCTCTCTATCTCTTGCTTAAGAACGTCGTCACGCATTACGGTTAGCAGCTCCCAATGGTGTCCCCTCCTCGAAGCGCAGGAGAAGGTTCTTCACACTCTTCTAACTCCGCCGATAAACATAGAACTCAGTTGCGCAAATAAGCAGGCACAGGGCAGCCCCCCCCAACCATTCCAGCAAGGCTACCCGCGACCGCCTCTGTTCTTCAACCTCAGTCAGCAGCGTCGGCACTCCAACCATCAAGGGAAAGGAAAAAAACCGGCTCAGTTCCTGCTCACTCAAAAGAGAGTGGTCTTTGCTCTCCACCAAGAAAGCCAGGGCCACTCCCACGGCGATCCCGGCGACTAATCCGCCCAGGCTGATCTTCACGTGGCCCGGACTGGAGGGCTTCATCGGCAGGCTTGGCGGGTCAATAATGCGGAAGCGCTGCCCCTGTTGGCGTTTTTCCAGGCTAGTGGCCAGTTCGGATTGTGTCTTCTTGCTTAACAAGTCGTCATACTGTTGTTTTGACTGGTTGTAACCGCGAAGCAACTCCGCGAGTTCTTGCTCACGAACAGGGGTTAGATTGAGGCGGCGCTGATATTCGTCAACCTGGGCTTCTATGCGCTTTGCGTCGTCGGAAGCATTCTGTATTTCTAACCCGTTTGCTTCCAACTGGCTTTTGAGTTGCGCGATGGTTGCGTCTCTTTCAGCGGATCCGGTCAACTTGGAGGTCTCCGGGACGGATCCACCCTTCGTGGGCGCTGGCGCTTTCGCCGATGCTGCCAGCAGGGCCTCCGTCTCCTTAATTTGTTGGTTGATCCTTACGACATCAGGATAATTCGCCGTATACCGTGCCAACAGATTGGCTTTTTCATTTCGCAGCCGAATCAGCTCCGCTTTGATCGTTTCGTTGGGGCTGGCGGGCGCCGTTCCCGGGACCGCCACCGCGGCAGCCGGCAGGTTATCGTACTGGGAAAGCAAGGACTGCAGATAAACCTGCTGCTCGCGTGCCCGACCTAGAGTAGCCATAGTGTTCTGAAGTTGGGCGTGCAACCCGGCTAGGATGGCCAGATTTCCCTGCTGCTGCTCGGGCAGTTCACCGAGGTACCGCATCTTAAAGTCCCGTACACGACCCTCCTGTCGCTTCAGTTCTGCTGAAGCAATCTGGAGCTCGTCCGTCAAAAAGTTAGTCGTTCCTGTTGACTGCGCTTCACGTGACGCCAGGTTTTCTTTGATAAAGAGAGTGGTGAGCTTGTTGGTTACCTCTTGAGCCGTGTGGGGGTTAAGGCTGGTGAAAGAAATCTTGAAGGCGTTCTGGTCTTTGGGCCCAGAGCCTCCTTGTAATGGTTCAATCTTGATATCGCTCCGCATCAGCTCGACTAGCTGCTCGGGCACCAGGCTCTTCCTCTGCTTTGGATATAGACCAAATTCATCTATAACCTGGAGCAGTTGAGTTCGGGAAAGAACCGCGTCGGTCATGTCCAGAATTATTTCCCCAACATCGGCGGTCGTATTGGCAATAACGTAGCGTTCAGGCACCTGCTGGCGTTCCACAAGAATTGTAGCTTCTGACTCGTACCGGTCGGGGAGCACCAACGAGGTCGCGCAGGCACCCAGGGCGATAACCGATGCAGGTATGAGCAACCACCAGCGCCGTCTGATGGCGACCCCTAGAAGCTTGTCGAGAGTTTCATAAAGATTTTCGTCTTGTTCGGGCACTGAACTCTACCCCCTCGTGAGGATCGCCTCGTCACCGCGGCAGCAACCCTCGCGTCAAGCCCGTGGGCGGGCGCGGATGACGGGTCCCATCTCTGCTTTGCTCCACTCGCAATACTCGTTGATTCCTGCGCTTTCCCCATCGTTGCGGCCTGGCGCGCAGCGAATGTGTCACTTGGTTCTGGCCGTGGCTTCAGCGGGTTTGATCGCAGGGGCTACTTGATGTGCTCATGCCCTAGATTCACAATTGACTGGTGTATTTCCATCCCCACCCACACACTTGCTGCCGCATAAGTGAGAATTCGGATGGGCTTCGGGCTGTGGCGCGTCTTGAACAAGAGAAGATCGAACGGAGCTGCAAAAAGCAGGTTCGCCATCGGATACATGAGTGCTTTTCCTGCAAAGGGGCGCATTAGCGGATCTGCTTCGGCTGGCCTGTAGCCCTCGGGATAATGGTGGAAAAAGTGATTCGTACTTTGCGCGTCCCACGTTACTGCGGCGTGGACGGCCAAACTCAGAATAACCAGGGCGACTTTGTCGCGCACGCCGTTTTTCCCAGTTCCACTTTGCGGGGCAACCTTCAGGAACGCCATGTCGTCGCGCTTTTCACGCGGCGAATGAAGTTCATTCAAACCAGGGGTATCTGCCCGCGCCATTGCAGGAGATGGATAGTCCTTCGAGTCCAAGTCCGCCGGCCACCTGGGCCCAGACACCATCTGCTCCGCCGGGATGGGCTGGACCCCACCGGGCAGATGACTATGAAAATCGCGTAGATCCAACGTGAAGGCAGCCCCTGACCGGAGACTTGGACCTAGGTCGAGCCCCTGCTTGAATCTGCTTGATCGGTCGATGGGCGGGCAAAGCAGCAAAGAGGGTGAATAATTGAAGCTGATCTGTTGGCATTCCATCGTTTCAAGCAGTGCACTGCTTGGGCTGATCGAAGGGGCTTCGTCCCCGACCCTTTGTCGATTTAGTGAAAAAACGTTGTTGCCGTAAATGGCCCGGCTCTCCTGACCGAAAGGTGGCAAGTTCGCCGGCGCAGTTTCCCCCGCAAACCTAAATCGGGTCTGCCCGCCGGGGTCATAGACAGCCGCTTGGGCTGCAACTGGTGTGGCTGGCAAAGCTGTTTGCCCCACAAGTCCCACGGGCGATAACATCGCGAACACAGCGATGTAAGTAATTGTGCGCAACTTCCCTCTCACGGAACTACAATCGTGTCGCCACTCTTGAGGTCAACGTTCTCGTCAACATCACGCCCTTTAATTACTTGGTCATAGTTGAACGGGAGCCTTGTGCGAGAGCCGTCCTCCATGCGCCTTATGACGTAAACCTTGTTTGTCTTAGCGAAATCCAGAAAACCGCCGGCAATGGCGATGGCCTCCAGGACGGTCGTGGGCTTCCCCAATTCATATGACCCCGGCTTTACCACTTTGCCGACGATGACGTACGTCCGGCTCTTCACCTCTTGTACGATCACGGTGACTTGCGGCTGGGAGATGTACGCTTTTAGCTTTTCGGTCAACAAACTTTGCACGCGGAGAGTCGTCAAACCGCTCACCTGCACCTCACCTACCAGGGGAAGGGATATCTTGCCATCAGGACGCACCAGCACAGTACGGGTGAGCTCGGTATCCTTCCACACATTAATCGCCAGGACGTCGGAAGGCCCGATAACATAGTCAGTATCGACGCGCTTGGGGCTCGGTGCGTTGGGCTGATCGGCTGTTTTCCCGGTACCTTGTCCCGCCCCACTGGCCTTTGTGGACGCTGGGGCTCCAGCAGGTTTCGCGGAACCGGATCCCAAAGCATTGGTGACGGCAAATGCAAGGCATGCCAACAGCACAAATCTGGCAAACCGACAACTGAGGCTGCTAGTCCACATCGTAACCATTCGCTTTCTCTCGTCCGCGCTCATCTGACCATAAGTGCAATTTGAGTGGACGCGGCGAGTAGGGCTCAGGAAGGTTTCCCAAACCATGATTGCTGGGCAGTCGACAGGCGGGGTTCGGGCACGACTCCGGGGAAGGAATCTGAAGCCCAACTGGGGATGCGACCGTGGAGCGAATCCCCGGGCTCACCGCTGTCTCTGCGCCCCCTTATCCCCTCCAATGCGCGCATTCAGCTCGATAGTCATAGGCAGTTTGCGTCGATGATGCCGGTTCGAAGCGATCGCAAGCCGACCGGCAGCGAAAACCTAAGGACGGCGACGCAGGATAGGAAACGCCCGGGACAGTCGTTTGCTTTTCCCATCGATTCGTTTCCGCTGCGCACACGCGCTCCACCATACTTACGTCCACTTCAACGGCGGCGGACTTTGAGAGCATCTCCACGGAGAGGACCAGTCGAACCCCCCGCGCTTTGCGGACGAGGATTCCCTCCATTCCTTCCAGTGGCCCAGATTTGATCCGCACCAGGTCCCCACATTTGAGAAAGGGGTGTGGTTCGACTTGCAAGGGGCTTTCGACCAAGCGGCGTACAGCGTCGATTTCTTCCGACGGAATATCCGCTGGCCGCGCGCCCCAGCTTACCAGGGAGTGGACGCCGGGCGTCGTCACAATGTTCAACATCCGATCGAGGCCGCCATGGATGAAGACGTAATTGGGGAAAAGCGGGAGCAGGAGCTCCTTGTGACGGTCCTTCCACCGATGCACGGTTCGATACTGCGGAAGAAATACCTCGAATCCCTTGCCCGAAAGGGCTTGGGCGACCACTTTCTCGTGATGATGGCAAGTGTAAAGCGCGTGCCACCAAGAGACAGAAGGGCTCCCGGCGAGATTGGCGATTTCCTCATTGCTCAGCATCAAATCCTACCTTCCGTTCTCGAGAACTGCTTTCTGCGGATGAGTCCGGTGATCGTGACGACAAAAGACGCCCCAAGCCTTTCGTCGTCATTGCTGCCACCGCCCTACCTTCGGGGAAACAGGGCTCTCACGCATTCCCCACAGGGCTTCCCTTAAATGAGTATTGGCTGACAATTCTATAATCCCTTATCGCGACGCCAAGAGCAATCGGAGTTTTTGGCTCCATCCTTTGCTCCAGACGTACCACCGTTCCCCTACAGCGAATCTCCGCGGGGTCCCTGGCCTTGGTGCCCAGCACGAGCTGCAGCCTCAGCTCGAGCGTGGTTTCCAGTGCCAAGGGAGAAGAGGAGAGGAACAGCATTCCCGTATAGCTGATATTCTCCGTTGTTCCCTCCAACCATGTCGAACTGTCCGGTTCGCGAAAATAGACTGGGAAACGAAGTGCGAAGCGCCTTGCACGAAGTCCGTGTTGAACTGAAATTCTAGGTGTCATAGAGCCTGCTGTAAAACCAAAGTCGCTTGCGGCTACTCTTTGCATCCCTCATCATGTATGTAGCTCCCCCCTGTGACTTACAGGCTTGTTTTTCCTGTAAGCCTTGCTTCAGCTTTTCGAGGAAGAAATTGGCAAATTTCCCCGGATCCGCGTCATCCTAAACCGAATACCGTGTTGACCGACGGCCATCCTCGGCTGGTCGTCTCACCTGCGTAATACGCATCCGGGCCACGAGTTCGTGCCTAACAATCTCGTCTTCCCAATCTGGGTTGGGCGCGACGGTATCCCCGCCGCCCCCCTATGGTCGAACGAATCGGTAATGGGAAATCCGGGTCGCGATGAGGGAGCCACCTCCAGCGCTTCCACCCCGTTCCGATCGCGTAACCGTACCCCGACAAACCACTTCGGCAGCCCATCCTCCCGTGATATCCTTAGGGAGTGCCAAGCTTATTTCAAGAGGGGTACAGGGCTCAGTCCAATCCTCGCCGTGGAACAGCGCCCCCGAATAACTGATATTTCTGGTGACGCCCCTATGCCAGTGGCTTTCACCGTTGGCCCGATAACGCAATGCGATTTGCAGTTCGAAGCGCCGGGCCCGCCACTTATCAGCCACCGAGGGACCGCCTCCCACGTCTAACACCCCTTGTGTCAATCCAACTTGGTCTGTTCCAACCTTAATCAAAGATCGCCCGTTGACTCGCTTGAGAGTGCCATTTTACCTGGTCCATCGGCTATGACAATGGCCCGACGGTCTCATGAAGATGGCACTCTGGTACCATATCATTTGTGGTTCGAAGCGCCGGGCCAGCCCCTTATCAGAGACTTAGGAACCGCCTCCCACGCCCAACATGCGTTGCGTCGATCCGAGTTGAACTCTTCCAAACTTTATAAGAGATTCCTGATTTGTTCGCTTGAGCATCACAGTTTGCCCGGTCCATGGGCCTTCTGACAATGGCCCGATGGTCTCATGAAGATGGCACTATAGGGCCCCTATCACTGGCACCCTATGGTGCTATGTCATAATAGCATTCACCCTGGGGCCTTGACACCACGGAGCGTCGAAAAGTGCGTAGGGCTAATCGCCGTTGATGAGCCGATGATCGATGGCGTAAAGGACGAGTTCCAAGCGGTTGGAGACTCCCAACTTGTCAAATATGTTCGTCAGGTGATGTTTGGCAGTGTGCTCACTGATATCTAGCTTCCGCGCCAGGTCCTTGTTTGTATAGCCAGCACAAATGAGTGCTATGACCTGCCTCTCACGGGAGGTGAGGCCGAAGTCTGGTCTGCCCCCTGAAGCGACGTGGGAAGTATTCATCTGGCGAACTGCCTGGATAAGGTCTGAAACGCTTTCTTGGCCGACCCAATACTGACCATCGTTGACGCAACGAATGCTCTTCAGAAGAAGCTCAAGTGATGAGTGTTTCAATACGATGCCGCGAGCCCCCAATTGCAGCGCCTCGACGACCTGCTCTTTCTCGATGGCCGCAGTCAGTATAATGGCACGTGTTCGGACCCTCAGTTTGCTCAGTTCTCGCAGGGCCTCAAGGCCCGTCATCTTGGGTAGCGAGAGATCCAGCAGGAGGACATGCGGGTTGAGTTGGCGAACGACCCTTACGGTTTCTTCACCATCTACAGCTTCACCGACAACACGCAACCCCGGTTCAGCTTCGAGCAGCTTCCGCACGCCCTCCCGAAATATTGCGTGGTCGTCCGAGATGACAATGTCAACTGTCGCTGAAGACTCTTCCATTGGCGGTCATGGGTACCGAAATCTCTATTCGTGCACCTGATCCTCTGCTTGATTCTATCATGAGTTCGCCGCCGATCGCGCGTACACGTTCCGTGACGACCAAAGGGCAGTTGGACGAAGCCTCGAGTTCTGCACACGACAAAGGCCCTGCGAACCCGAATCCACGCCCGTCATCCTCTACGCACAGTTTGTAGTGCCCCTTCTCCCGGGCAAAGCGTACAAGGACCTTGTCGGCTCCGCTGTGCTTGCGGACATTCGCTAGCGCTTCTTGCACGATGCGTACCAGTTCAGTACAGACACGAGGTGGCAAGGAAACTTCTTGAGATTCCGCGACAAAACTGGCGGAAATGCCCTGCTCGCGTCGAAACCTATCCACCGTCCCCGCCATGCACGCGATAAGGCGGCTGGGTTCCACTTCCAGGGGTTTTATCCGCTGCATTTCCTCTCGAACAGATGCGATCTCGTTGTGGAGAAGCGTTTGCACGCGCCGCAGTTCCTGGAGAAGACTGGAGGGGTTGCTGGAGGCATTTTGGGCTCGCCGCAGGAAGTCAATCTGCATTTCCAACCCGATAAGCGACTGGATAACTCCATCATGAAGCTCCTGCACAAGGCGTAGCCGCTCCCTGGCTTGGGCGCGTGAACGCAGGCGCGCCACCAAGTATTTATTGTAAACGGTGGGGCCAACTTCCCGCACCAAAGCCCCGAGAATCCGCGAACCCGCACTGGGGCCGCGCTCCCGTCGTGGGTTGTAAACTGTAAGGCGTCCCAGCCACTTTCCTTCGAAGGAGAATGAGGTAGCAAGCAGCGACCAGGAGACCCCAAAGGGCGAGTGCTGCTCACTGACGATGTGCAGATCATAGAGCCTATCGCAATAGGGCTTTGGGGCAGAAAAGCGGCAAAGGCGCGAGAGCAAGGCGCCATGACTTCCACGCTTCTGGTTCCCCGCGGCGCCCACCCCAAACTTATCATCGGCCGCCACACGACCCACTCCGAGCCAGCGCCGGACTTGTTCCGGTGGCATTGCGAAGGATGCCCACCGTGCAGATTCCTTCAGTTCCCAAGACTGGACCGCATTCCCGTTCTTGCCTGCCAGGCGGGTCACTTCCCAGGCAACAGCCTGTTCACCACTTATTTCCTGGATCGCCAGCCGAACCTGATCAGCATCAAAGTGCTCCCGCACTGATATTAGAGTGTTTCCGATGGCCGCCCTAAAGCTTGGTTCAGGGACGGCACTTCGAACGAGCCTAGAGATGACCCTTGCGTCCCCGTACCGTTTCTTCTCTCTTTCCACGAGAAAGCCCAGGAGGCATGCTGACAAGACCAAGCTCGCGGACAAGGTCATCATGGCAACCAAAGAACTGCCCCCGCTCATCAACTGTGCCGCGCGCCCGGACCACGAGGAAGGGAGGGTCAAATCTGAAAACCAAAAGAATATGCACGCGCAAGAGGTTAGAAGGGCACCATTGAAGCCCCACTTACACGCGCCAGCGAGGAGCACAAACAGGTAAAGTCCCAGGAAGGAGCTTTGACCTCCACCGGTAAACATCGTAATGAGGGAGATTATAACTACTTCCGTGCCGTGCAGAAACAACCCCCATGCCAGACCATGGCGCCTGTGAAAGCGAACAATTATGAGATTGAATAAGCTGTAAATTAAGTATACGAGAATCAGCAGCCGGCTTGAGTTAACATGCCTTCCAAGACAGGCAGCATTTAGGTAAACGGTAATCGTGCAGACAAAAGCAAGGATGAGACGAGCATGAGCTAGGAAATGTTCCCATTCCCAAGCCCCTTCTTCTGACCCGGTTAAGTTGTTTTCGGACCCTTCGCCGCGGGCTCCCATGCCAAACTCCAGGGTCTTAGCCACAACCGACCACACGCTTTTTAAAGATTCGCCGAAAGGATGAGAAGTCCCCCTCATACACTGAAGGGAGCCCATGGGTAAGATAAGGTTTTTACACGCGTACCTTACATCCCCAAAATAGAATTTTATCTTACCTACCCCCCACTGGGTCATCTAACGCTACCAAAAGTGCCTATGGAGGTCAAGTAGTCAATATGCTATTGACTACTTGGAACTCCAGCCGCCTTCGCTTCGTGGATGCCGTTTCATACACGAAACGCTGCAGTCTGTTGTCCAGTGCCGAACGCCATGCATCAGCTCGCACGTTTCGCTACGAGGAGGCGTCGAGGGGGCACCGCAGAAGGACCGTCTTCTCCTTCCCTCCCGCAACGCGGAAGCCGGCCCCCCGTCTCCAACGGAGAGGGGGCTGCTTCCAAAAGCGCCGGGCCCATGATAATCTCTTTGATGCGAGAGGCAGCCGGGGAGTGGCACCCTGCATCCTGAATACCAGACGCACCCCGAACTCTCCTCTGCCGAGGAGGGCAGACGGAGCGTCTTGTCTCGATCTCCAGGGGATGGAAATCGACTTGATTTTGGCAGCACGCGTGCAACGGAGCTACCTGGTATGAAAACGGGAGCGTTTGAACCTGACCGTGGGACCGCCGTAATTCTTGCCACGGCTTGCATCGCAATGGCCCTGTGGTCCACATCCTGTGGGGGTGGGGGCAGCACGGCACTCGTTTCCGTTTCTACAGCAGGTTTCTCGTTAAGTTCCACCACCGTCACATTCGGCAGCCAAGCCGTCGGTACCAGTACGGCGCAGACCGTCATCCTAACCAATACCGGCAACGCGGCCTTGACTATCACCAGCTTCGCGATCACCGGCGCCAACGCCAGCGATTTTGTTCAGACCAATACTTGTGGTAGTTCGGTGGCGGCAGGTGCCAACTGCACGATCAGCGTCACCTTCACACCATCAGCCAGCGGCAGCCGTGCGGCCTCGCTCACGGTTACGGACAACGCCGCCGGCAGTCCCCAGACGGTGAGCCTCTCCGGCACGGCCGTGGCCACCGCCCCCGCCGTCAGTCTTTCCCCCAGCAGCCTCGCTTTCGCCAGCCAAGCCGTCGGCGCCACCAGTGCGGCGCAGAGCGTCACCCTCAACAACACCGGCAACGCAGCCTTGAGCGTTACCAGCCTCGCGATCACTGGCGCCAACGCCAGCGATTTTGTTCAGACCAATACTTGCGGCAGTTCCGTGGCGGCAGGTGCCAAGTGCACGATCAGCGTCACCTTTACGCCTTCCGCCAGCGGGGCTCGTACGGCCACACTCACCATCGCGGATAATGCCAGCGGCAGCCCCCAGACGGCGAGCCTCTCGGGGACTGGCACAGGCACCGCGACTGCAGTCGTCAGTCTCTCATCCACCAGCTTGGGCTTCGGCAACCAACCTATCGCGATAACCAGTACGGCCCAGACCGTCACGCTGACGAACACCGGCACTGCCACCTTGAGTATCACCAGCCTCACCGTCACGGGCACCAATGCCAGCGACTTTGCTGAGACGAACATTTGTGGCAGTTCGGTCGCGGCCGGTGCCAAGTGCACGATTGCCGTGATGTTCACACCTTCCGCCAGCGGGGCTCGTACGGCCACACTCAGCATCGCGGACAGTGCCAACGGCAGCCCGCAGACGGTCAGCCTGTCTGGCACGGGAAGCCACGACGTGATTCTGTCTTGGACTGCCAGCGCGGCCTCGGGTGTCATGGGGTATAACGTCTACCGGGGGACGACCTCAGGTGGGGAGAGTTCCACCCCACTGAATTCCACGCCGGTTAACGGTACCACCTATGCGGACGGGAATGTGACGGCAGGAGCAAAGTACTACTACGTGGTTACGGCCGTAGCTTCGGGTGGCACCACTCAGAGTTCGGCCTCGAACGAAGCTTCTGCGACCGTCCCCTCACCCTAGCGTCCTATGACCGAGGCCTTAAGCTGGGCATAGACCTCCCAAAACCGTTCCGCGTCAGGATAGCCTCCCGCCATCGACACCCCCTTTTCTGCACCGTCACCCGCATCAGCGCCCCGATTTTCAGGAGCTTGCGCCGCAGGGTGGTGCATTGCGCCCGGGCCCATTCGGTTCCCTGCGGTCCCAGTCTCCGCAGCGCCGGCATGAGCAGGTAAGCCACGGACGAGAAGTACAAACGGATTTGATTGCTGCGCAGATACGCCGTGCTGGTGCGGTCGGAAAACAACGTGAGTTGCTCTTTGATCCGATTCTCCATCTCCTTCGTAGGTAACCAGTAAATTCTTCCTGCCTCCTGTAAAACTTACATCTATTATCGCTTCGTGAGAGCACAAACGTGCGACCCGCGCTCAGCGAACCAGATCTTTACGATTGAGTAGTCGTCTGGCGGGTGGTTTGCAAGGTCGTTAGCGAATAGCCGCTGACACCTCTGACTTGCACACAGAGGCAGCCAGTAAATCAACACGAGTGCGACAAGTCTCTCGCATCGCGAATGACCAGGTGCGGCCCTCATCCTGCGAGTCACAACCCCGTCCGAGTTGTGGCAGGGAGCCCATCGTAAACTGCGACCAAACCGCGCGGCCCTTCTGCGTCGTGCAGTCTGGCGCATCGAAGGCTCACCACGTAATGAGCCGGGAGGACATC
>Ga0315282_10001340_pt1 | contig 46617 bp, 48 predicted proteins | sample YL17G07_20_MG_FD_203693 | JGI IMG/M metagenome (GOLD analysis project Ga0315282, IMG submission 203693) | Sediment microbial communities from Yellowstone Lake, YNP, Wyoming, USA - YL17G07_20 | ecosystem: Environmental > Aquatic > Freshwater > Lake > Sediment | place: USA: Wyoming | collected...
CATCTATTTCTAAAATATGAGCTCCTAACTTTTCCCAGATTCTATAGTGTGTGCCTTCTTTAAATAGATAGATATCAAAATCAGTTAAAAACTCTTTTTTCATCCTTTTAAACGATTCACTAGTAAGGTATACTCATCCCATATCTCTTTAGGTAGTCTGTCACCAAATTTTTCAAAGAATTTATTAATATCATCAAGTTCTAAATTCCACTCATCTAGATTAACATCAAAGAGCTTTTCCAATTTTCCAGTTGGGATATCCAATCCTTCAAGATTCAAATCTTTTAGATAAGGAACGAGTCCTATAGGAGTCTCTTTAGCTTGAACTCGATTATTGATTCTATCTATTACCCACTTTAATACTCTAATATTATCACCAAATCCTGGCCAGATGAAGTTACCTTCTTCATCTAATCTAAACCAATTTACAGTAAAAATCTTTGGTATATTCAATACTTTCTCTTCCATACTGAGCCAGTGTCCAAAATAGTCGCCCATATTGTAACCACAGAAAGGGATCATTGCCATAGGGTCCCTTCTTATAGTTCCTACTTGGTGGGTGGCTGCAGCTGTAGTCTCTGTACCCATACTTGCTCCAAGAAATACTCCATGCCTCCAGTCGAAACTTTCTAATACTAGAGGAGCCAGTTTAGATCTTCTACTACCAAAGATAATTGCTGATATTGGCACTCCTCTTGGATTATCAAACTCTTTAGAAAGGGTAGTTGCATTATATATGGAGACTGTAAATCTAGAGTTAGGATGTGCTGCTTTAGAGTCTAAAGAGCTATTCCATACCCTTCCTTGCCAATCGAAGAGATTTTCAGGTACTGGTCCATCTAATCCCTCCCACCATGGCTCATTGGCATCTATATTTAGAGCTGTATTTGTAAACAATGTGGGATAAAAGTTATCTGCTTTTAATGCCTTCATCATATTAGGATTAGTCTTCATAGATGTTCCTGGAGCTACTCCAAATAAACCTACTTCAGGATTTATTGCCCAAAGTCTTCCGTCAGGCCCTATGTTTAACCAGGCTATATCATCCCCAAGTGTCCATACTTTATATCCAGGAATGGTAGACTCTAGTGTTGCTAGATTTGTTTTTCCACTAGCACTAGGTAGGGCAGCAGCAATATATGTAATATTTCCCTCTGGGTCTTCTACTCCTATAATAAGCATATGTTCAGCAAGCCAGTTTTCTCTATAACCAAGCCAGGATGCAATCCTTAAAGAGAAACATTTCTTACCAAGCAGTGCGTTGCCTCCATAACCAGAACCAATACTCCAGACAAGGTTCTCATCTGGGAAATGCATTATAAAGCGTCTATCAGGACTGAAATCACCCACAGAGTGTAAACCTTTCATAAAATCTTCTCTATTTCCAATCTTATCTAAGGCCCATTTCCCCATACGGGTCATAATTCTCATGCTTACTGCCACATAAGAGATATCAGTAAGTTGTACACACGCCTTAGAATACGGCGAATCAGGATGTCCCATCATATAAGGAAGGACATACATAGTTTTTCCCCTCATACAACCATCAAAGAGTTTAGTAAGCATCTCCTTTGCATCAGATGGATTCATCCAGTTATTATTTAGACCAGCTTTCTCCTTATCAGAATGACAGACAAAAGTAAGGTGCTCTGTCCTAGCAACATCTGTAGGATGACTTCTATGTAGATAAGAATTTGGCCAAGTATTATGGTCCAACTTATAAAATACAGGCTTTCCTTCAATCTTTTCTTCATTCATACCCTTCTCAATAATCTTTTCCGCCTCTTCTTCAGAACCGTTACACCAATGAATTCTATCTGGTTTAGTAAGTCTTGCCTGTTCCTCAACCCACTTTTCTAATGGTGTGCTCATCCTAACGCTCCTTTCACTTAAGTTTAGATTATAGGAAAATTAAAGTGTCCTTAATATCTATAATACGAAGAACTATTGCTTTTGTTTTAATGGATAATAATATATTAAGAAGAAATGTCAAGAGAAACTCGAAAGTCTTTCTGAGTAACTGTTGCTTTTTAAAAAATATTATGATAGTATAATTGCATATGGGGATGTAGCCAAGCGGATTAAGGCGGCGGATTGCAAATCCGCTATTCCTCGGTTCGAATCCGGGCGTCCCCTCCAGTGGGCGGTTAGTTCAGCGGAAGAACGCTTCGTTGACACCGAAGAGGCCATTGGTTCAACTCCAATACCGCCCACCATTTTTATGATATAATACTTTCTATGAAGGTAAAACTTTTACAGTATATCCCTGAGCCTGATAAAACAGTAGCTATAGCAGCAAGGTTATGTTATTCCAAAATAGGGATTCTTGAGCTCTCTGAGAAATTTACTGAGGATAAGATAAAAGAGCTTCTAAAAAGACTTAAGAGTTCAGGGCATCTTTCTCCTTTTGAACATTCTAGTTTCACTTTTGGTATAGAAGGTATCTCAAGGGTAACTTCCCATCAGCTTGTAAGACACAGGATAGCAAGCTATTCTCAGCAGAGTCAGCGTTACGTAAGAATGTCTAATGCATCTTTTGTGATTCCTCCTTCAGTAGAGAGGAACAAAGAGGCAAAATCTCTAGTCACTCAGATAAATGAAATGGCAGAAAAGACATATCAAAAACTAATAGAGCTAGGTATCCCTGAAGAAGATGCTAGATATATACTTCCACAAGGTATAAACACAAAGATAATAGTTACTATGAATGCAAGAGAGTTGTTACACTTTTTCAATCTACGCTGTTGCCTAAGAGCCCAGTGGGAGATACGAATGATGGCAAACCTTATGCTGAGAGAAGTAAAAAAGGTAGCCCCATTAATATTTGAGGATGCTGGTCCTTACTGTTTTAGTGGCCCATGTCCAGAGGAGGGACCTTGCAAATTAAAAAGATGAAATTTACTGTGGATAGATTTGAAGGAGATTGGGCTATATTAGTGGGAGATATTACATTTAATCTTCCAAGAGTTCTCCTCCCTAGAGATGCAAAAGAGAGCGACATAGTAGAGCTTGAAATTAGAATAGACAAAAAATCTACAGAAAGGGTAAGAGAAGAAATAAGAAAAACTATAGAGAACCTAAATGAAAAAGAAGGGGACATATTCTTATAAAAGAAAAAACTTCTATATATCTTTAGTACTTGTATTTATAGTTATCTTTGTCGTCAGAGCATTTAATATTGATATATCTGGTATAAGGGTCTATGTATTTGATGTAGGACAGGGGGATAGTATCCTAATAAAGGCATTTAATAAGAATGTATTGATAGATGCAGGCCCTGAAAGAGAATTGTGCCTTGGAAAATTAGAAGGTTTAAGGGTAAAAAGGCTAAGTATTGTGATAGCTACCCATCCCCATAGTGACCATATAGGAGGGATGAAGGCTGTAATAGAAAGATATTCTCCAGAATACTATATGGACCCAGGAATCCCTCATACATCTAAAATCTATAAAGATCTTCTTACTCTAGTGAAAGAGAAAAAAATAAGTTACCTAAGACCTAAAGGACAGACTATTCATATAGAAGAGGCGAGTATATTTATATTCCCCTTACTAATGGGGAGTAATGAAATAAACAATAATTCTATCGTAAGCAAATTCTCTTATAAAGATTTTAGCATGTTATTTCTAGGTGATTCAGAAACAGAAGAGCAATCATACCTCATAGATATCTATAGAAATGAGTTAAGAAGTAATACTGTTAAGATAGCCCATCACGGTTCTTCAACCGGGACAAGTAAGACCTTACTAGACGTTGTAAAGCCTAAGATAGCGATAATATCTGTAGGAAAGGATAACTCTTATGGACATCCCCACAAGGAAACCATAGATCTCCTTGAGTCTAACAGGGTAAAGATATATAGGACGGATAGAGATGGTACTATAGTAATTCTTTCAGATGGGAAAGATTTTATGATAATAAGAGAAAAAGGGCCTATTACAGAGAGGATTCGTTTCCTCATCTTACAGGGGAAAGAAATAATCTCAGAAATATTTCAATAAAAATTTTCGAGGTTAAAAATGAATAGAAAGACAGCCCTTTATGAAAGGCATAGAGAATTAAATGCTCAATTTATAGACTTCTATGGATGGAAGATGCCTCTTTATTATAAAAGCATTATAGAAGAGGCAAATGCAGTGCGGTCTATGGTAGGGATGTTTGATATCTCTCATATGGCAAGATTTGTAATCTCTCTGAAAGAGATAGCGTTTTTAGATAAGCTCCTCACCAATGGCCCAAAACTTCTATCTCTAGGCAAAGCCCAGTATACTCTTCTCTGTAATGAAAATGGGGGTATCCTAGACGATACTATCTTATCCCGATTAGACAAATCGAGATATTTATTGGTTGTAAATGCAGGTAATCGAGATAAGATATCAAAATGGTTAGAAGCTCATAGAGAAAAAGGAGTAAATATAGAAGACATAACAGAAGAAACAGGGGCTATAGCCATCCAAGGTCCAAAGGCAGAAGAGCTAACAGAAAAGATACTTGATATCAAAATCTCTTCATTAAAGAGATTTAACCTGCTAGAAAGAGAGACAACTATTATCTCACGTACAGGCTATACTGGAGAGGATGGATTTGAGATATTTGCTCCACCAGAGAAAATAATACAATACTGGAATAAGGCGATAGAATTTGGAACTACTCCTTGTGGGCTAGGAGCAAGGGATATATTAAGGCTTGAGGCAGGATACTGTCTCTACGGTAATGAACTTACTGAAGAGAGAAATCCTATAGAGGCGAGGTTAGAGAGATTTGTTAAACTGAATAATAGAAATTTTATTGGTTCTGAAAGGATAAGGCAGTTCTTGCTTGATGGGACAAAGGAAAAATTCATATGGTTCAAACTATATGAGAAAATAGTACCTAGAAAAGGAAATGAAATAAGGTATGGAGGGGTGCGGAAAGGGATAGTTACATCTGGAGGGTATTCCCCTTTATATGGAACTAGTATAGGGATGGGATACATAGAAAGTAAATTGGCGATAGAAGGTATCTCTATAGAGATAGTTATAAGAGATACCATTAAGAATGCAGTCATATCAAAAAGTAATATATGATATAATATAAATATGAATATATCTCAGAGAATTAAAGAAAAAATAGACATCGTAGATTTGATATCCTCTTATATAAAACTTACAAAGTCTGGGAAAAATTACATTGGATTATGTCCATTTCATAGCGACCATAATCCCTCTTTTACTGTTAGCCCAGAGAAGCAGCTATTTTATTGTTTTGGTTGTAAAGAAGGTGGAGACGCAATAAAGTTTCTGATGAAGATAGAGCATCTATCATACCAAGAAGCCCTTATACAACTAGGAAAACGTATTGGAATAGAGATAGATGATTTAGCTGGAGGAACGGACGAAGGCTTCAAAGAACTATTCAAAATAAATGACTTAGCAACAAAGTATTTTCACTATATCTTAATGGAAACTCCTTACGGTAAAACCCCTAAAGACTATCTTGCAAGGAGAGGAATAACGAAAGAGACTATTGAGACATTTAAACTTGGTTACGCCCCTCCTAGTTGGAATACTCTACAAAAATTTTTAGAGAAAAAAGGAATGACATTGGATATACAGGAAAAGTTAGGTCTAATCATAAACGATTCTGAAACAGGAAAGGTGTACGATAGATTTCGCAATAGAATAATATTCCCAATATTTGATATAAGTGGGCATACAATAGGCTTTGGTGGCAGGGTTCTTGATGATTCAGTGCCTAAATACTTGAACACTCCAGAGACTCCTCTCTTTCATAAAGGGCAAATTCTCTACGGACTTTATCAAACTAGAGATGAAATAATGAAAAAAGACCAAGCGATAATAGTAGAAGGATATATGGACTGTATCTCCCTATATCAAGCAGGAATAAAAAATGTAGTAGCATCTATGGGAACATCATTTACTAAAGAGCAAGGATTAGCTCTAAAAAGGATAGCAAAAGACCTTATCATTGCTTTTGATGCAGATACAGCTGGAGACATAGCAGTTATAAGGGGAGCAAATATTCTAAGAGAAGTTGGATGTAGTGTAAGGATAGCCCGATGGGATACATTTAAAGACCCAGATGAAGTTATTCGTAATCAAGGGCCTATTGTATTTCTAGATGTTATAAATAATGCCAAACCTTTCTTAGATTACATCCTAGATTTATTCATAAAGAGATACGATATCTCGACACTTGAAGGAAGGGTGCAATTCTTCCAGGAATTCTTTCCACTTTTAAGAAGTGAGCCACATATATCTATCCAGAGGGTCTACTTAGATAAGGTTTCCGCTTTGAGTAAGATCCCCCCTGAAGTTTTATATAGAGAATTTGACCAGTTCTATGTATCAAGGAAGAGAGAGTTTGAAGTTACCTCTGTATCTGCTCTAAGTTGGATGCAGAAGGGAGATAGAAATGCCCTTAGGGAAAGATTAGAAAGACAATTACTGGCTTTTGCCCTCAACAATATAAAAGCATTAAATATAATAAGAGAAACATTTCAGCCAGAGATATTTACTATAAAAGAATATAGAGATATATATGAACGTCTATCAAGTTGGGACTTTGAAGAGGGAAATTTTGAAGTAGAAGATGAAAAGCTTACAAGTATCATTGCCCAAATAGCTATCTCTGAAACTGTAGAATACTCAGAAAACTCCCTATATGAAGTTATAGATAGACTAAATGTCCTAGAGCTTCAAAAGAAAAAAGATGCTCTTACAGAAGAATTAAAGCAAGCCGAGGGAAAAGGAGATTTAGAAAGGGTAAAAGTCATTGCAGGTGAAATACAACAATTAACAAAGGAGATTTTGAGTACAGGGGAAAGGAGAATAACAGTAAATGGATGAAAAGTTGAGAAAAAATAGCAAGATGGATGAGCCTGATGAAGATAAGTTAATAGAAGAAGAGCTCTCTCAAAACATAGAATCTCTCCTTGATAAGGGAAGGGCTAAGGGTTTTGTCACCCAAGAGGATATACTTAATGCAATACCTGAAGTAGAAAGTGATATAGAGCATCTAGACTATCTCTATAAATTACTTATAAATCTTGGAATAGGGGTAGAAGCAGAAGAGGAAGAAGAAAAGGTACTACCTCAAGAAGAAGAAAAGATAAAAAAAGAGATAGAAAGTGAAAAGTCGATGTCCCTAGATGATGCTGTAAGACTCTACCTTAGAGAGATAGGAAAAATTCCTCTTCTTACACCTGAAGGAGAGCTAGAGCTAGCAAAAAAGATAAAGGAGAATAAAGACCCTGAAGCAAAGAAGAAACTTATAGATGCAAACTTAAGACTAGTAGTAAGCATTGCTAAAAAATACATAGGAAGAGGATTATCTTTTCTTGACCTTATCCAGGAAGGTAATCTCGGCTTAATGAGAGCATCAGAAAAGTTTGACTATAGAAAGGGATTTAAGTTCAGTACCTATGCAACATGGTGGATAAGACAGGCTATAACTAGAGCAATAGCTGATCAGGCAAGGACAATCAGAGTTCCAGTACATATGATAGAGACAATAAATAGACTAGTAAAGCACTCCCGTCAGCTATTGCAGGAATTAGGGAGAGAACCTACTATAGAAGAAATTGCTGAAAGGATGGGGGTAACTCCTGAAAAGATAGAAGAAATCATAAGAACAGCCCAAGTTCCTATATCTTTAGAGACACCTATAGGTGAAGAAGAGGACAGTAGACTAGGAGATTTGATAGAGGATACAACAACTGTAGCGCCGGCAGATACTGCAGCTCAACATCTACTCTCAGAAGATATTCAGGAAATACTTGAAGGTCTTTCACCTAGAGAAAGAGAGATTATAATCCTAAGATTTGGTTTAGGGGGAGAGAGGGCTCATACCTTAGAAGAGGTTGGAAAGCACTTTAACGTTACAAGAGAGAGGATTCGCCAGATAGAAGCCAAGGCATTGAGGAAATTGAGACATCCAAGTCGTGCCAAGAAACTCAGAGAGTATTTAGAGGGATAAATGCTAATTGTCCAGTTTGGAGCAGGAAACATTGGAAGAGGACACATAGGTCATATATTTCATAAGGCAGGATATAAGATTGTATTTGCTGATGTAAATGAAGAACTGATATCTAGTCTAAGAAGAGAAGGAAGGTATACTGTAAGACTAGTAGGTAAATCTATCAGAGAGGAAGTAGTAGATAATTTTGAGATATTCCATATAGAAAAGGATAGGGAAATTCTAATAGACCATCTTTCCAAGGCATCTATTATATCTACTGCTGTAGGACCGAATATATACCTATCACTTGCTCCTATTATTGCTGAAGGTCTTAAAAGACACAGAAGAGGGTTTATAAATGTAATAGCATGTGAAAATTTCTATCAAGCTACTGAAAAATTAAAGCAGGAGATAAATAAATACATAGAGCCTATCCCAGACTGGGTTGGTTTTCCAGATGTGGAGATTGCAAGGATTGTACCACCTGGAGAGAGGGGAAAACTTACAGTAAGCGTAGAAGATTATGATGAATTTCTCATAGATAAAAGTTCTTTCATCGGTCCACTTTTTAATATCCCTGGGATGGAATTTGTAGAAAACTTTGATTTATACTGGAAAAGAAAGATATATACCCTTAATATGGCTCACGCTATCCTAGGATATCTAGGATATCTTAAGGGATACTCTACGGTAGACCAAGCGATAAATGATAGTTGGATAAAAGAGATACTTAGTGGTGCTTTAGAAGAAGTAATAGAATTACTCTCTCTTCTAGGGCTAGACAAGGCTTCTTTAAAAGAGTATAAGAGGAAAATGATGACCCGACTTTCAAATGAAAAACTAAGGGATACTGTGTTTAGAGTAGGAAGAGACCCAATCAGGAAGTTAAATCCAAATGATAGATTGGTAGCCCCAGCGTTAGACTGTGAAAAGAGAAATCTCTCTTACGAATATCTCGCTATGGGGATAGCAGGAGCCCTTCTCTTTGACTATAGAGAAGACCAAATGGCGGTTAAATTAAAGGAGAAAATAGAAGAAGAAGGAATAGATAGGGTATTGCGGGATATATGTAAAGTTTCCTCAGATTCTCCTTTGGGGAAAAAGATAAAAGAAAAATACTTCCTTCTAAAGTCGATGAATAACTGATGGAAAGATTAAATTATAATAGTCCAGAGATTGCAAAAAAAATCCTCGATGAGATACATCTATACTCTCACAAGGATACAGCCATAATGGAATTCTGTGGGACACATACACACTCCAGATTCAAGTTTGGTATAAAAGAACTTTTACCTAAAAATATCAATATGATATCTGGACCAGGTTGCCCTGTATGTGTAACAGACAATAAGGATATAGATTATTGTATAGCTCTTTCTTCGTTGCCAGATGTAATAATTGCAACATTTGGTGATATGGTTAGAGTTCCAGGGAGTTATAAAAGTCTCCAAGAGGCAAAGGCAGATGGCTCCGATATAAAAATAGTATATAGTAGTATAGATGCACTAAATATAGCTAAAGAAAACCCTTACAAAAAGGTTATATTTCTCGGTGTGGGTTTTGAAACTACTGCCCCCACTGTAGCTGCATCTATCATAGAGGCTGAGAAAAATGGTATAAATAATTATTTTGTCTATTCTATGCATAAGCTCACACCACCAGCAATGAAGGCGATACTAGATTTAGGAGAGGTAAACTTAAATGGAATCCTTGGGCCAGGCCATGTAAGTACTGTTATAGGGTGGAAATCATGGGAATTTGTCCCCTTAGAATATAAGATACCTGTAGTAGTAGCAGGATTTGATGCTGTAGACATACTACTAGGGGTATTTATTCTGGTAAAGATGTACGAGGATAATAAGCTAGAAGTAGCAAATACGTATATAAGAGCGGTAAAGCCTTTTGGAAATAGTTATGCACTAAATCTAATAGATGAGGTATTTGAAAAAGAAGACACTTCTTGGAGAGGGCTAGGGGAACTACCTCAGAGTGGACTTAAGATTAAAGATAAATATAAAAGGTTTGATGCAAAAGTTCGATTTCCTTTAGATGTCCCTTCTACGCCAAAGCCTAAAGGGTGTAGATGTGATGAAGTAATAAGAGGAGTGATAGCACCACTAGAGTGTCCATTATTTAAAACTGTCTGTTCCCCGGCTCAACCTATTGGTCCATGTATGGTATCTTCTGAAGGTACCTGCAGTGCATATTATCTCTATGGAGGGGGAAGATGAACCAGATACTCTTATCTCATGGAAGTGGAGGAAAGCTTACACATCAACTGATAAAAGATATATTCATTAAATATTTTGATAATCCAATCCTCTCTCAGATGAACGATTCTGCTGTTTTTTCAACTAGTGGTAAATTAGCATTCACCACAGATAGCTATGTAGTAAATCCGATATTCTTCCCAGGTGGAGATATAGGGAAATTGGCAGTAAATGGGACGGTAAATGACTTATCAATGATGGGTGCAAAACCCATATATATAAGTACTGGTTTTATTATAGAAGAAGGGTTTTCTATCGAAGAACTAGAGAAAGTTGCAAGGTCTATAAAGGAGGCATCAGAAGAGGCAGAAGTTGAAATTGTTACTGGAGATACAAAGGTTGTAGAGAGGGGAAAGGCAGATAAACTCTTTATAAATACCTCAGGGATAGGTATTATTCCTGAAGAGATAGATATAAGAGGGGATAATGCAAGACCTGGCGATGCAGTAATTGTAAGTGGTACTATTGGGGACCATGGAATAGCTATCTTAAGTCAGAGGAAAGATTTACACTTTTCTACAGTTATAAAAAGTGATACCGCACCACTAAATAAGATGGTAGAAGGAATGATAAGGGCAGTTAAAGAGATTCATGTTCTTAGAGACCCTACAAGAGGAGGATTAGCAACAACGCTTAATGAAATTGCCAAAGCCTCAAGTGTAGGGATAGAGATATCTGAGTCTGAAATACCGGTAAGCGCTCCAGTAGAAAATGCATGTAATCTATTAGGGCTTGACCCACTCTATATTGCAAATGAAGGAAAACTTGTTGCTATAGTCCCTAGGGATAAGGTGGAAGAACTACTGGAGGTTATGCGCAAGTTTCTCTATGGAAAAGAGGCAAAAGTAATAGGAGAGGTCACCCAGGGACATCCACAAACGGTTCTTCTACGCACAAGACTTGGAGCTCACAGGATACTAGATATGCTTACAGGCGATCCTCTCCCAAGAATATGCTAATAGGTTTACCCTTACAAATGAATTTCTATAAAAAGTTATAGGGACATCATCTGACCCTCTAAGGATTTATACTTGAAGGTTCTCGGAAACTAGGATGGATAATTAGTGACACGTGATGAGTAATGGGTGATGAGTAAGATGAATATTAGGATTAACTCAGTGGATAGGACGCTGTCATTGCGAGGACTCCGAACGTAGTGAGGAGGACGAAGCAATCTAAAAGATGAGATCGCTTCAAATGGAGGACTTACTGACTGGTAAGGTGAGAGTTGATAAACTGATTGCAGATAAAATAAAGGAGGAAACTTAGTTATGAATCTCCAGCAAGGGCAAATGAAGTTATTAGAACTTGTAAATAGGGCATATAATGGAGAGGTTATGCTCCCAGATTTTCAGAGGAATTTTGTTTGGACGAGATTTGATATTGAAGAGCTTATTAGGTCTATACTAGAGGATATCTTTATTGGTACATTTTTAATTTTAGAAACAGATACACAGAATCCTCCATTTAAAACCATTTTTGTTCTTGGAGCTGAGAAAGTAAATAAACATATACAGCCAAAACCTCATATCTTGATTCTTGACGGTCAGCAGAGGTTAACCTCGTTGTTCTATGCTATATATAGCCCAGATATCCCTTTGAAAAATACAGAAACAGCATATGCATTTTTCATTGATTTAAGTAAGCTTGCCGAAGACAATGTTGATGAAGCCATCTTCAGTTGGTCGAAGAATTGGAAGGAGTACCGCTCAATCTTAGAACACTATAAAGAATATGATTATTCAAAACTAAAGGAAAGAAAACTTCTACCTTTAACTATCTTTTCTGATAGTAGTAAATTTTTTGAGGCTTGGTATTCGGAGCCCAATTATCAAGAATCATTTAATGATACAGAAGAGGCTAAAAAAGTATTCAGTTATTTAAAAAGGTTTCTAGATTATCAAATTATTACTTTAACCTTAGGGCTTTCTTACAATAATAAACCAGAAGAGATTGCCTCTCTTTTTGAAAGGATAAATAAGACAGGTGTTAAGCTTAGCACTTATGACTTACTTGTAGCCCGTCTTTATAAGTTTATCAAATTAAGAGAAGAATGGGAGTTTGTATATGAACAAAATCCAAACATTCAAAAACTTGCCTCTAGAATAGATAATACCGATGTTCCATACTCATTTATTCAGGCTTTGGTATTATCAAAAGATAAGAGTATAAAGGCGAAAGATATGATTAAAATTGATGAAACGATACTTAATAAAGACCTATGGGATAAAGTTGTAGAGTTAACGGAAAATAAAGTCTTAAAGCTAATGTTTGAGATAAACAAGTATGGAATAGCAGATGTCGAGCAATGGCTACCTTACTATCCAACTGTGACATTAATGATAGCTTTTTATTTGAAACACAATCATCCAGATATAGACAAATTGAATATGTGGTATTGGAGTTCAATTTTCTCCGAACGTTATTCTGGGTCAACTGATACTATGATGATGAGAGATTTTAGAGAAGTTTCTCATTGGTTTGAGGATAATAGTAAAATTCCAGAAGTTGTTGAACAAATAAGGGTCCAATTATCAACTGGTGCTTATAGATTACGGGATGTTAAGAGAATAGGGAGTTCGAGGTATAAGGGAGTTTTTAATCTGCTTTTCAAAAACGAAGCTAAAGATTTTTATCAGCCAGAAAATCTTTCTTACAATAACCTTGAAGATCATCACATATTTCCAAAGAATTTTTTAGAAGACCAAAAAGTGAATGTGGATTTTGATACAGTATTAAATAGAACATTAATATTCAACTCGACAAACAGAAAGATTTCAAATAAGAGTCCAGCTGAATATATAAGAGAAATAATTGAAATTCAGAAAGGTAAAGGATTCTCAGAAATAGAAGCTGAAAGTAAGGTCAAAGATATCTTGAAAGCCCATTTTATCGATGAAGAGATGTATATGATTTTAAAGAACACACATAGGAATTTATCATCCCAAGAGATAGAGGAGAATTTTGAGAAGTTTATAGAGAGAAGAGAGAAGTTAATTATTGAGGAGATAAAAAACTAGTTGGATTAAAGGGAAAGGGAGATGTCTCTCCTGCTTGATGAAGAGCATTATGTGGTAAATTCTGTCCTTAATCATCTTCTAAGATTGGGTTGGAGGGTTTTTAGACAGAATAAGGACACTCCAGAAGATGTAGGAAGGGAATGATCCTATGGACATCAAGATAGAAAAGATAATAAGGTCAAAAAGAAAGTCCATTGCATTGCAGATTACAGAATCAGCCACACTCATTGTAAAAGCTCCTTTGAATGTGAACGATGAAGTTATAAGAAAGACAGTACTGAGACATAAGAGATGGATTGAGAGAAGGATAAAAGAAGCAGAAGAGAGGAAGCGCAAGCTTACTCCAAAGGAGTTTGTAAATGGAGAAGGCTTTCTTTACCTTGGAAGGTCCTATAAGCTGAGGATAGTAGAAAGGCAAAAAGAGCCTTTAAAACTTGAAAATAAGTTTTATCTCTCAAAGAAGTTTCTGCCAAGAGCAAGAGAGGTATTTATAGAGTGGTATAAAAAGATGGCTTACGAAAAGATCTCGGAAAGGGTAGAATGGTATGCAAAGATGAGAGGATTTAAATACAATAAGATTAATATTACAAATGCCCAGAGAAAATGGGGTTCTTGCTCTTATCTTGGAAACTTAAACTTTCCCTGGCGACTTGTTATGGCTCCTCTATCAGTAATAGATTACGTGGTAGCTCATGAGCTTGTCCATCTAGAGGATAAGAGTCACTCTAAATCCTTCTGGACAAAGGTAAAGATGCTATTATCAGATTATGAGAAATCTAAAGATTGGCTAAAGAAGAACGGCTATCTCTTGAGGTTATAGGGACAGAGCCACGTATACCCCTAAATACATTTATTTTGTATAATCTTTATTTGTACCTTCATTATTTAAAGTATTAACTTCCCTCTGATGCCTATAACAGTAGACCTTACCTCCAAATCTTTCTGGATGGCTAAGGCAGTATTGACGTACTTTATCGCTTACAGTTACACCGCAGACAACACATCTATTTTGAGAATCGTTAGAGGTAGAGTTAAGAGAGGACTGGTTAATTTTTACTTCGCCCTCTTTTTTAATCTTAAGTAAATTCTTAGCTAAATCGTTTCTATCCCACAATTCAACTCCATTTTTAACCGCAAGCTCTTTAGCCTGTCTAGTGAAATAGCTATTAGTTATGACCATTGCCTTGTCACAATTATAATACCCTTTTGCTCCAACAGCTTCCTGTATCGCCCTTACTCCGACTTTACTTTTATATCTTTTTGCCTGAATTACAGTTTTGACACCGTCCCTTCGAACAATAAGATCCGCCCCATAATCTCCAATATATCTAGTTCTTTCCACTTTATAACCTAGTCTTTCAAATAATATCTCTAGATACTTCTCAAATAGTTTACCATCTATTTTATCGATATCTGATATACCTGACTTTGCTAGCCTTTGCTTCTCTATTAACTTAAAAATGAGTTTGACAAGGAAGACGAGCCCAAAAAGTAACCATAGAAACCAAAATAGTGATAAGGTATCGGCTAAACCTTTCAAAAATGCACATGAAAGATCTATCTGCATTGTACCTCAAATCCTCCCGCAAAAAGAATTAGTCTTTTATCTTGAAGCTTCATTCTCACCTTGTAGCCACTTCCTTAACATTTCTGCCTTATCTATTCTACCTAACCTTAGATATGCCTGATACTCATATTCTAATGATAAGACAGGTATTTTCATCCCTTGAATCTCTACAAACTTCTTATATTTCTCTAGATCTACTGGATCCTCCCAACTTCCATCGTCAAGTCGCTTCTGAATATCACCCATAATCTCCACTTTGATTCCGTCAATCATTAGTGTTCCAAAGTGAGAACGAATCTTATCAGTTGAAGAAAAGGTAACTTTCTTGATTACGAATTCGGAAAATTGATGTTCAATCTCATAAGCACCCTCTTTATCAGTTTGAATGTCAATGTCATTAACCTCAACAGGCACTCCTTGGAGCGTAAAACCAAGACTACCTGTTATTACCCAATTTACATTACTATGATTTAGTCGAGCATATATCTTATGCAAAACCTCAAAGTGATCGTGTTTAATCATCTACTTAGAGCTCCTACAAGGAAAAGAAGCAAAAATAATAGGAGAGGTCACCAAAGAATATCCCGAAGTGGTAGTCCTCCATACAAGACTTGGAGCTCACAGGATACTAGATATGCTTACAGGCGATCCTCTCCCAAGGATATGCTAGACTGCTATTGAAAGTCTTTCAGGAACCTTCTCAAAATAGCATCTACCTGTTCTGCATTTTCCATATACATGTTCGCTAATTTCGTCTTTAAAGTATTTTATAGCTGAAGCAATTGGCATAATGGGAGATTGACCTAAAGCGCAGAAGCTTGTCTGCTGCATATAAAAGGCTATCTCTAACATCTTATCTATAACATCTAGGTTTCCAGTATTTATATTTGAAATCAACTTATAGAGCTTATCTACCCCAACCCTACAGGGAGCACATTTACCACAGGATTCTCTTCTAAAGAAAGACACTACAGAAGAAAGGACATCAACAATGCAGGTAGAGTCATCCATTATAAGGATAGCTCCTGAACCTAAAGTAGCATTTAAAGGTTTGAGACTATCAAAATCTATTGGGACATCAAGGGCATCTTCACCTAAAAGAGCACCCGCAGTTCCCCCTACCTGAGCTACCTTGAAAGCCCTTCCAACTCTCATTCCACCACCATATCCATATATTATCTCTCTCAAAGTAATTCCCATAGGTACCTCAATAAGTCCGGCATTTACAATATGACCTAAGATTGCATATACCTTTGTCCCAGGAGATTTCTCTGTCCCAAAACTTCTAAACCAATCCGCTCCATTCTGTATGATACCAGGAACATTTGCAAGTGTCTCTACATTGTTTATTACTGTAGGTTTTCCCCACAATCCTGCATCTGTAGGATATGGAGGTTTAAATCTGGGCTCTCCACGTTTACCCTCTAGAGATTCTATCAATGCTGTCTCTTCTCCACATATATAAGCCCCAGCACCTTTCTTTACAACTATATCAAAACTAAAACCAGTACCAAAGATATCTTTACCTAAAAATCCATATTCTCTGGCCTGAGATAAAGCCTTCTCTATTCTCTCAATAGAGAGTTCATACTCTCCTCTAATATATATGTAACCTTTCATTGCACCAATAGCATATCCGGCAATTACCATCCCCTCAATTACCTTGTGAGGGTCACCCTCAAGGATAAGCCTATCTTTAAATGTACCAGGCTCACCTTCATCAGCATTACACAAGAGATATTTAGGAGTCCCTTTAGATTTAGATGCAAATTCCCACTTAAGCCCTGTAGGGAATCCTGCTCCTCCCCTTCCTCTCAAACCAGAATTCTTTATCTCTTGTATAACACCCTGTGGCTTCATCTCTAAAAGAGCTTTTCCTAAAGCTTCATATCCGCCAACAGCTATGTATTCTTCTATAGAATCAGGATTTATAATACCAGTATTCTTTAATACTATACGTAGTTGTTTAGAGATATTAAATCTGGTAGGCTCTTTTACAACTATTCCAGTGGCACCAGGGCTCATCATAAGACGCTTTACTGGCCTACCTTTAAGGAGATGTTCTTCTACAATTATAGGGACATCTTCCACTTTAACATTCCTATAGTTTATCCCCTCAGGATAAACAACAATTACTACCCCATCACTACTAGCTCCAAGAGAACCTGTCTCTAAAACCTTTACCTCATCTTGCAAATTTCTCTTATTTAGCTCTTTGATTAATTCTTGCATTACCTCCCTTGCACCAGCAAGAATAGAAGATGCATCTATCCCTACAAGGATATGACTTCTTACTACCATTTTATTTCCTCTCTTTCCCTAAAATTCATTATTATTTCTCTAACTCTTTCAGGAGTAAGATTACCAAAAGCTTCCTCGTTTACCATCATTGCAGGAGCTACCCCACATATTCCAAGACAGCTCACCTCTTCTAGAGTGAACAAACCATCCTCAGTTGTCTCTCTATGCTCAATGCCAAGAGTCTCCTTAAGAGCCTCGAGAACTTCTTGCGCCCCCTCCACATAACAGGGTGTAGAAACGCATACCCTAACTATATACTTACCTCTAGGCTCAGTACTGAAGAGTCCATAGAAAGTAGCTGTCTCATAGACCTTTGATATAGGAAGTTTAATATACTCAGCCACTTTCATTATATCTTCAGGAGATAAATGTTGAGTAGGCTTTGAATTTTGCAAATCGTGAAGAATCAAGAGGATATTCTCCATCTTTGGTTCATATTTGGTCAAAATCTGTTCTACATTCATACAAATCCTCCCAAATTATTATAAGTTTTCATTTCAATGTAGTTTATATTAATAGATTAAGCTAGAATAGTCAAGTTATAGACAAATAAGTCTAGATATTACTCAAGAAAAGAGGTATAATTACACAAAAATAAAGGAGGCTATAAAATGCGTATTGGAAGTTCGAGTTATTCTTTCAAGAGGTTTGACTATGGAAGACAAGAAGAAATTAAAACAACACTAGAAGAGATCATCCCTCTAGCTAATAATTATGGACTAGATGGGCTTGAGCTCTTGGCAGTACAATTTGAGTCGGAAAGTAACGAGTACATAGCAAAGTTAAAGAGATTAGCTGTGGAAAACTCTATAGATATATACGCTTTATCAGTACATAATAATTTTGTGAATCCAGATAAAGAGAAAAGAGAATCTGAAGTAGAAAAAGTAAAAGGATGGATTTTAGTGGCATCCAAAATAGGAGCCCCCACTATGAGGCTATTTGGAGGAAGATGGGGGACTGTTGAAAGTTTTATAGAATTGATGGCAAAAAATGGAAAAGAGCCTCCCCTTCCTGGATACTCTTATGAGCAAGGGATAGATTGGGATATTGAATGCCTCAAAGAATGTGTAGAATTTGCTAAAGAATATGGGATTCTACTTGCTATAGAAAACCATTGGGGATTAACCTATTCAGTCAAGGGTGTCTTAGATATAATAAACGGGGTTAATAGCGATTGGCAAAAGGTATGCCTAGACTGTGGGAATTTCAGAGAAAATACTTATGAACAGATTGAAGAACTTATTCCCTACACTGCCCTTGTACATGCAAAGACTTACTGGGGTGGTGGAATTTTCTACGACTTTGAGATAAATCCAGATTATGTAAGAATTGTAAAGATGCTTAAACAAGCTGGGTATAAAGGATACCTATCTATAGAATTTGAAGGAAAATCAAAATCTGAAGAAGGCATCTTAGCCAGTATCCAGTTACTTAAACAGGCAATAAAATTATCTTAAATAAATAAACTTTTTATAAAAATTAAGGCTCTGGTCTAGACCAGAGCCTACTTTTCTAGGTTATCGCTATCTTAACACATTTACATTCGCTGCTTGTGGTCCCTTTTCTCCCTGAACTACATCAAACTCAACTTTCTGACCTTCTTCAAGGGCGCGATAGCCTTGGCCTTTAATGGCAGAATAGTGTACGAATACATCGCCTCCATCATCTCGAGTGATGAATCCATACCCCTTCTGGGCATTAAACCACTTCACTTTACCTGTTACCATTTACAATACCTCCTAAAAATTTAAAAACTGGACATAACATCCAGATAATATTATAATGCTTATATGAAGGGTTGTCAACAAAAAGTTCTAAAAGTGATCCATGGAGAAATAACCCTACCAACTTTTTTACCAGATGGGACCAATGGAATTGTTCGTTCTTTAGACTTCACAGACCTAAACAATATAGGGGTACAAGGGATAGTAATGAATGCCTACCATCTTATGAGAAATCCAGGTACAGATGTGATAAAAACACTGGGAGGACTTCACAAATTTATCAATTGGGATAGGGTTATACTTACTGATTCTGGAGGTTTTCAGATATTTTCTCTCATAAGAGAAAACCCTAAGTTCGGGACAATCAGAGAAGAAAAAATCATCTTTAGACCTTCTAGTGAGAAGAAGATTACTCTCACTCCAGAGAAATGTATCCAGGCACAGTTTAATTATGGTACAGATATAATGATGAGCCTTGATTATTGTACTCATCCAGATGACCCTTATGAGGTTAATAAAACTTCAGTAGAAAGTACTATAAGGTGGGCAAAAAATAGCAAAAAGGAGTATGAAAATTTAGTAAGGATAAAATATAAAGATACAGAAAGGAGACCTCTTATATTTGGAATTATACAAGGTGGCAATGATAAAAATCTTAGAAGGCAGTGTGCAGAGGCTCTATTAGAAATAGGTTTCAATGGCTATGGATTTGGAGGATGGCCATTTGATAAAAAGGGAAACCTAGTAGCTAATATACTTAAATATACTGCGGAGTTAATGCCAGATGATTTGCCAAAATATGCTATGGGGATAGGTAAACCAGAAAATATAGTTATCTGTGCAAAGATGGGCTATAACCTCTTTGATTGTGTAGTTCCTACAAGAGAGGCAAGACATGGGAAATTATATGTATTTAATACAGAAGACATAAGTCTATTAGATATAGAAAAAGAAGATTTCTACGAAAATATTTTTATTAGAGATAAAAAATATATAAGAGATAATTCCACTATATCTGATACCTGCAATTGTTACTGTTGTAGGAACTTTTCCAGAGCCTATCTACACCATCTCTTTGACATAGAAGATTGCTTGGCATCAAGACTTGCTACAATACATAATCTCTATTTCTATATAGAGCTTATGAATCTAATAAGGGAAAGATACTTCAATGGATATTTATGAAATCGTAACAGAAGTTTTAACTTCAAGAAAATATAAAGATATATGTAGAGATACCATCTTGGAAATAGCAAAAAGAGAACAAACCAAGTACAGAAGTAAAAAATTACTTATAAAAGCAATAAAAAATAAGCTCCATCAAGTATATGGAGCCTTCCTATCTAAAAAAGATCACGCAAGGTTATATGAATACTTAGACAGAATAAAAGAGGAAGAAGATTTAAGAGAGATTTGTTCTCAGATTTTATCTCTCCATATATCGACTAAAGAGAGAATAAGTTTCTACCAGGAGTTATATGATGAAATCTTTAGTACCATTGGGGTTCCTGAGTCCATTATTGATATAGCCTGTGGATTTAACCCATTTTCTATACCCTGGATAAACAAACTTATAAACTATCTGGCATACGATATAGATTCTGTAATAATTGATGCTATAAATAGATTCTTCCAGATAATAAAATATCCAGGGTTAGCTATAAACCAGGATGTTATCTACAATTCAGTAAAAGATAATACTGATGTAGCATTTGCCTTTAAATTTCTTCCCATTATAGAACAGATAAAAAGAGGACATACTCAAGAATTTTTGAAAAATTTAAATGTAAAATTTATTGTAGTCTCTTTTCCCTTACGTAGTATTTCTGGCAGAAAGAAAGGAATGTTCTATCATTATCAAGAGATGTTTAAACCTATCTTAGTAGAACACTTTATCTTTGTCAAAGAGATAGTAATGGGAAATGAAATGTTCTATATATTAAGAAGAGGAAATTAGTATGGGAAGACTATATGTAGTAGCTACTCCAATAGGGAATCTAAAAGATATAACCTATAGAGCGGTAGAGGTATTAAATAGTTGTAGCCTCATTGCAGCTGAAGATACCAGAAATACATCTATTCTGCTAAATAAATATGGAATAAAAACTAAACTCATTTCTTATCATAAATTTAATGAGTCAGAAAGGGCAAAGGTCTTAATAAGTTATATTTTAGAAAAGAATATGGATATCTCACTTATTTCTGATGCAGGAACACCCTGTATCTCTGACCCTGGGTATAAAATAGTAAAGCTAGCAAGAGAAAAGGGGATAGAAGTCATAGGAATTCCAGGACCATCTGCAATCATAACGGCACTTTCTATATCTGGACTACCTATAAATCAATTTTCATTCTATGGATTCCTTCCTAAAGAGAAAAATAAAAGGGAAAGAATTTTAAAAGAGATTAAGAAGCGAAAAATAGAGACATTTGTACTTTATGAATCTCCTAAAAGGATATTAGAACTAGCAGAACTAATTCTCAAAGAGTTTCCTGAAGCCCAAGTTTGTTTTTGTTGTGAACTTACCAAACTATTTGAAAAGAGTTTTTATGGGAACATAAAGGATGTACTAGAAAAACTCAAAAATGAACCTAATGTACAGCTTGGAGAATATACTGTAGTAATCTATAATACATATAAAGACGGGGAAGAGACAATAAAAATAAGTATAGAGGCCCTATTGGTAGATATAGTAGTAAAAGAAAAGTGTACATTAAAGGATGCGATAGAATTGGTATCAAAAAATTACAATATATCTAAGAGAGAAGTCTATAAGAAATCTATAGAATTAAAGAAAATACCCGAGTTATGGGGGCAATAGTTATGTTGCCCCCATAACTCTCTTAATCTTTAAGTATTCTCTTAATATCCTCTTCTGGCTCACTTATACGTTTTAAATCATAATTTTTCTGGAGGACTTCTAATATCTCGCTATTTACCCATGCTGGAATAATAGGACCTATATATATCCCTTTAATCCCAAGGGAGAGCAGACTCCATAGGATAGCTATAGCTTTTTGCTCCATCCAACTCAAGACAAGTGTAAGGGGTAGCTCATTTATGCCTACACCGAAGAGTTGAGTAAGGGCTTCAGCTATCTCTACTGCAACAATAGAATCATTACACTGACCCAAGTCTATAAGTCTGGGGATTCCATCTATCTCCCCTAAGTCTAAGTCATTTATCCTGAATTTTCCACATGCAAGGGTAAGAACTACTGTATCTTTAGGTAGCTTTTCTACAAATTTTCTATAATATTGACTTTTTCTCAAGGGGGCATCACATCCACCAACTAGGAAGAAGTGCCTTATCTTACCTTTCCGTACTAATTCTTTTATCTTATCAGCTAAAGAGAGAACGACAGATTTTGAATACCCAGTTGTCAGGTATAGACCCTCTGATTCGTCCTCTAAGTCAGGTAGAGTTTTAGCCTTCCCTATAACTGGAGAAAAGTCGTATCCATCTATATGTCTTACTCCTGGGAGTCCTGTAGTGCCTGTTGTAAACATTCGGTCCTTGTATGTATCTGGAGGAATTAGAACACAGTTTGATGTCCCAAGTATCGCCACAGGGTACTTTGAGAATAACTGTCTCTGGTCATACCAAGCTTTACCTAGGTTCCCAACAAGATGAGTGTACTTCTTTAATCCAGGATACCCATGAGCAGGAAGAAGTTCTGAGTGAGTATAGACATTTATGCCTGTTCCTTCTGTCTGTTTTAAAAGTTCTTCGAGTGCCTTTAAGCCATGTCCTGTAACTATTACTCCTTTTCCTTTTATAGTAGTAGTCCTTACTTTAGTAGGAACAGGTTCTCCATAAGCCTTTATATGTGCCTCTTTAAGAAGCTTCATAGTTTTTATAGCCATCTCTCCAGATTTAAGAGCGAGATTTACAAATTTCTCGGCATCAAAATTTACATTAGTCAATGTTGAATAGAATGCCTCTTCTAAAAATGCATCTACCTCAGGGTCAGTATATCCCAGTTCTCTGGCATGGTATAGATATGCTGTTATTCCTTTTATAGAAAATAAAAGATTGTCCTGTAATCTTGCTACCGTAGGGACTTTACCACAGGTACCTCTGGTTGTACATCCTGTACCGTTTGCTGTCCAAGAGCACTGATAACAAAACATATCTAAGGTTTCTTTTTCAGCCATTTTGACCTCCCTATTAAAAAAGATTTCTACTAGATATTATATTGCAAAAATAATTCATTGTCACTTATGGAAGGCCTTTCTTATCTCCTGCCAAGACTTTCCACTACTTACGGCATCAGCAATTAATGGGGCATTTATTGCTTTACCTCCATATATTCCAAACTTAAAGCCCTCACAAAACTCTTGGTTTACCGCCCCACCACCACAGGCAAATGGAATCTCTATGCCTTCTTCTTCTAGCCTCTTAGCTATCTTAGGAAATGCAGACATAGTAGTAGTCATAAGTGCACTACCGGTAAGAAGACATGGTCTATATGTCTTTACTGCTTCAATGACTTTTTCTACTGGAACATCTATCCCTAAGTCTATTACCTCATAACCATGAGCAATAAGTAAAGATTTTACAATATCCTTTCCTATAGCATGGACATCCCCTTCTGCCACATGCATAATAATTCTTCCCTTTTTCTCTAAAGGATGCCCCATCTTCTCTTCACATAGTTTCATGCCACTCTGTAGGGCATCAGCTGAAATGATAACCTGAGGGAGAAAATATTCTCCCTTGTTCCATAGTTCACTGACTACATTTATACCTTCTACAAGCCCTTTATTTATCACATCTAAGGGTGGATAAATCTCTAAAGCTTTTTTGACTGTTTCTTTAACCTTTTCACTATTTCCTAAGACTACTGCTTCTCTTACTTCCTCTAGGATATTAGATACGCTCCGTTTAACAGACTCTTTAGTTTCTCTATAAAGGTCATATCTATTAACGACATCTACAGGCTTATATCCTAATCTAGATGTTTGAGTTTTAGGAAGTTCTACATTCTTAAGGGCAATAACATTCTCGGTAGGCGTTCCTAAAGCTAGACTACATCCAGGGGCTAGGACATCTATTCCATCTCTTAGAGACTCACTAGCGGTCTTTATAATATTCTCTGGCCTTCCCTGCAAAAGTATACCTACTGGGTCTAGATTTCCTACTAGAGTAACCTTGTCTTTTACTTCGATAGCCTTAGACAGATCCAGTTTATGATCTATGCTTAGAGCATCTGCTCCACTATCAGCCATATAAGAGACTATTGGAGTAACATCACCGCAGATGTGAAGTACAGTAATAGCCGTATTTAGTGTCTCAAAGAGCCTTTTATGGTAAGGTAGTACCAAATCCCTATAAGTCTGAGGACTTATCATATCTGTGCTTGCACTCATATCTTCTACGCATATCACAGAAGCCCCAGCCTCTATAAGAGCATTACCATAACGTATTCCAATATTAACCCCTAATTCTAGAAATGGCTTTAGTGATTCAGGACTAGAGATAGTAGAAATGAGTAATTCATTAAGTCCTAGTAAATATCCTGCCATACTAAAAGGACCAACTATTCCAGATACAATAGCCACTTCATTACCTACATTTTTTGCAAGTCTTCTAGTTGCCTCAATTACAACAGGAATCCTTCCTCTTGAGAGAAAATCTTCGGGAAGTTCTAAAGGTGGCTCGTCTAACTTATAAGGATGCGAAACTACTACCGGAAGATTATTGTCATCACCTAAATTTATTTTACAGCCTAACGCTTCAGCCTCTACTGTCTGGCAAAACGGTACTCTTACATTATCTAATCCAAGAATTTCTACCGCTCCAAGTGAAAGTTTGACCATCTTGTCAGGGTCAGTATGAGCGGATGGAAAATGGACATCAAGACGTTCAATCTGCTCTATAGTAGCTGTCTGATTTACACAGGCTATTGGTACCTTGTCTATAAGTTTAGAGCCTAGTAAAGCTCTAATTAACCTCTTCTTAGGAGTCATTAATATCCCTCCAATCCATAAGAATCTAATCTAAAGCCAGGAACAGTATCTCTATACTTATCTATACAGCTTGATATAAATTTTCCCTGGTCTTCTGGCAATTCCTCTATAATCTTACCGCATTGGGCTAGAACTTCTTTCTCATGTAAAGAGAGCTTTAATATCCCATCTTTTTGAGCCTTATCCAATTCATCATAAACCCTTCTCAATCCAAATAGAGCTCTTTCATAATAGTTATTACCCTCTACAATACTGGAAGCTATATTGTATGCAATTCTAGGAGAAATAACGAAGGATTGTGGGTCACGAAGCTCATCTGATGCGATAAATATATCCCTTAATACTTTTTCATACCCCAACTTTAGTGCTGTGTTCATTTGAGCAACATCATACCCAAGGATTTCAGTAAAAACAGCTGGAGTTGTGCCACCAAACATCTCAGCATACTGAACCGCTTCATTACTCCATAGGTCACATACTGCTGCAGATATATTCCCCATTAAGCTAGAATGTGCACAGGCACAACTCTTTCCCTCCATAGATATTGGACAACCAGTAATAGCCTTTATTATAGTTCCTTCATATCCACAGTCCTTGTCTGGACCTTTTGCCCCCATATCAAAGGCTACTAAAGATCTGGCAGCTCCTATTGCCCTTATTAGGGCTGCAAATGTGTGAGAAAGTTCATTACTTGTATATCCTCCTGCAAGAAACATCGCAGAATTTGAATGGGCACAGTCTGTATCTCCGCCAGGGATAACATTTAACTCTTTGGCTACCTTTACAATATCTCTCCACAGATATTCCATATCTAGAGAGCCTAGAATGCCTACTGCAAAAAGACAACCTATAAGGTCCTGTCTAGTAACTGCATAGTTAAAGACCTCTTTCCCACCAGTTGATTCTATAGATAAGATGTCTGCCCCAGCACCTGCCGAAGCTATAAAACTATCTATAATCTTTTCGTACTCTTTCGAATTCCTATAGCCGTTTTCTGCCTTTCTTATATCTGCAACTGTGACTCTTACTGCCCCTCTAAGTCCAAAATCATCATAGTATTCTTTCAAAAGCCATTTAGTCATATGGGTAATCTCTCTTCCCCATCTTACATTGTCTGTAAGCTGAAAAACATGTTCGATCTCCAAAACTACGGAAGGTAATCCGAGCTGAATACATCTATCCAAGATATCTTTTGTCATTCTTTCGTACTCATGATAGATGGTATCAAAGTCTTTTTCTGTACCTGGACGTGGGTGATACTTAATTTCAGGATGGACTAAATCATTTCCTATCTCTAAATCGAAACCACACTTTACAGGATAGATAGACCTACCAAAAACCATCTCATTCCAAGAAGGATAAGCAATAGTCTTATACATTTTAAACCTCCATTAATAATAGTTATCAAATTTCAATCTTCAATCTATAATCCTTTATACCTTCCTCTAAAACTGTCCACGAAAGTAAGACACATTTAACCCTTACTGGTAGATTCCTCACCCCCTCTAGAGATTGGAAATCTCCCAGGTCATCAGAAGAATCTTCATCCCCCCTCATTATTGCCTTGACCCTCATTATCAAAGAATCTATCTCTTCTAGTGTCTTCCCTTTAACTAGTTCGGTCATTATAGATGCTGAAGCTAAACTTATAGCACATCCAGTACCTTTAAATCTTATATCGACAAGTTTATTCCCTTCTATTAAGAATTGAAGATATATCGAGTCTCCACAGATAGGATTCTCCCCCTCTGCATTGCAGAAAGGATATACTCCTTTTGAAAAGCTAGAGGAGTGATAAAGTTCTCCATAATTTCTCGGATTTTGATAGTGGTCTAGAATAACTTCTTTATAAAGTTCTTCCAGTCCCATTTTTAAATACCTTATCTACCTTCCTTAAGCCTTCTATCAAGATGTCAATTTCTTCTTTTGTATTATAAAGATAGACAGATACTCTACAGGTGGCTGATACACCTAAATAATCCATCAAAGGTTGAGCACAGTGATGTCCAGCCCTTATAGCTATCCCTTCTCGATCAAGGATAGTTGCTACATCGTGGGGGTGAATCTCTCTATAATTAAATGAGATTATATTAAGTCTTAATTTATCATCAATTGGACCGTATATTCTGATTCCATCTAGTTCTAAGAGTCTCTTAATGGCATAAGAAACCAAGGATTTTTCATGGTTAAATATTTCTTCTATACCTACTTCCTCTAAGTATTCTATCGCCTTTCCAAAACCTATAACTCCAGCTATATTTGGGGTACCACCTTCGAATTTAAACGGGATATCTGCCCATATAGCATGATCTTTCCAAACCTTTTTTATCATATCTCCCCCACCTAAAAATGGGTCCATCATTTCTAGCAATTCCTTCTTGCCATAAAGGATGCCTACCCCAGTTGGCCCAAGCATCTTATGGGCAGAAAAGGCTAGGAAGTCAGCATCTAAGTCCTGGATATCCATTGGGATAGATGGAACACTTTGAGCCCCATCTACTAAGACAATAGCCCCTATATTATGAGAAATCTTAATGATTTCTTTGATTGGATTAATAGTTCCCAACACATTACTCACATAAGTTATAGCTACAAGTTTAGTTTTTTCAGTTAGAAGATTTTTAAAGGTCTCTAAATCTAGGGTTCCATCCTCTTTTAAAGGAACAAACTTAAGCTTGAGATTTTTTTCTTTAGCTAGTATCTGCCAAGGGACAATATTGCTGTGATGTTCCATTAAAGTAAGAATAACTTCATCTCCCTCTTTTAGAAACTTTCTTCCCCAACTATATGAGACAAGATTAATAGATTCTGTAGTACTCTTAGTAAATATAATACAACTTGGATCTGGAGTATTTATAAAACGAGCCACTTTTCCCCTTACATCCTCATATGCCTCTGTAGCCTTAGCACCTAATGTGTGTATACTTCTGTGTATATTAGCATTATAGTGTTTATAATATTGAGAGATTGCATCTATGACAGCTATAGGCTTTTGAGTAGTAGCGGCATTATCCAGATAGACAAGAGGTTTCCCATTTATTGTCTCTTTTAGGATAGGGAAGTCTTCTCTTATTTTATATACATCATACATTAACTATTGACCTCCAATCTTTCTTTTATATATTTCCAAACTTCAAGTTTAATGGAATCAGAAGGGAGCTTTTCTACTATTTCTTCGAGGAAACCAACAGATAAAAGTTTAAAAGCATCCTTATCGTCTAAACCTCGGGTTTTCATATAGAATAAGACCTCCTCATCTACTTTCCCTACAGTAGCTCCGTGAGTACACCTTTTTAAATCATCAGTCTTAATCTCTAAGATAGGTGTAGTATCTATGCTAGGATTTTTCCCCAAGATTAAATTATGATTTACCTGAAATGCATTACTCTGTTTGGCTTCCCTCTCTATTCTTATCTCTCCTTTAAAGATTCCCTTAGAATTATCTTTTAATATGCCCTTATAGACAAGATTACTATTAGTAAAAGGGGCTATATGCTCTTGCAAGATATGGTATTGCAAAAGCTTATTCTCTTCTAAGATATATAATCCCTTAATATTAGAAGTGGCATTTTCTCCTAAGAGCGCTACCTCTACATCCTTCTTTACAAAACCTTCACCAAGGTCCATAAAGAATAAATCACCCATAGCATTCTCTCTGAGAGAGAAGTAAAACTTAGAAGTCTCATTAGTCTCTCTAGAATTTCTACTTAGGTTTAAAAAATAGAGATGAGCTCCTAAATCTATATAAACATCTACAAATTTAGAAACAGAAGTTTTCTTATTATCTAAGCTAGTTTCATTAATATATGTCAATTGACTATTTGGTGCCAAGATGATTAAAGTGTAAAAGATATCGTAAGAGTTATCATTTCCTAGACTACTTTTATAAGGAATATCTATCCTTAGATTCTCAGGGACATATATAAACAACCCATTACCTATATCTCTATCATTCATAGCATATTTTTTTATAAGCTCTGAATAATTCTCTATTGCTTCCTTTAAAGGGAGTAAAACTATGTCTCTTTTCATCTCTAACCTATATTTCCTTCTAGTTGAAGTTTTATCAGTCTATTCAACTCTACAGCGTATTCCATAGGAAATTCCTTAGTAATAGGTTCAATAAATCCTCTTATTACCATAGCATTAGCCTCAGTATCATCCAGACCTCTACTCCTTAAATAGAATAACTGTTCCTCTCCAATCTTACTTACCGAAGCCTCATGTGATAGGGAAATATTACTATTTCTAACATTCATAGATGGATAGGTATCAGAACGAGAGTATTCATCTAAAATCAAAGCGTCACATCTTACACTACATTTTGAACCCTCTGCTTCAGGGCCTATATAGACTAGACCTCTATAGCTATTACGTCCGCCATCTTTACTTATAGACTTATTAATAATGTTTGAAAAGGTATAAGGTGCAAGATGGATGACTTTTCCTCCAACATCCTGATGCTGTTCTCTCCCAGCAAAAGCAATACTAAGAAGTTCAGCCCTGGCACCCTTTCCATACAGATAGGTACTTGGGTATTTCATATTAACCTTACTGCCGAGATTTCCATCAATCCACTCCATAATGCTATCTTCATAAGCAAAAGCTCGTTTCGTCACGAGATTATATACGTTATAAGACCAGTTTTGTACAGTTGAATATCTTACTCTAGCTCCTTTCTTAACTATTATTTCGACCACTGCACTATGCAGTGAAGAGGTACTGTATATAGGAGCGGTACAACCTTCGATATAATGCACATAACTTCCCTCTTCAGCTATAATAAGTGTTCTCTCAAATTGTCCTGCGTTTTGAGCATTTATCCTGAAGTAAGCTTGAAGGGGAATATCTACATGAACCCCCTTAGGAACATATATAAGACTCCCTCCACTCCATACTGCACTATTGAGGGCAGAAAATTTATTATCTTGAGGAGGGACAACTGTTCCAATATATTCTTTTACTAGTTCTGGATACTCTCTTACAGCAGTATCAGTATCAACAAAGATCACTCCTTGTTTTTCCCACTGTTTTTTCAAATTATGGTAAACTGATTCAGACTCATATTGGGCAGAAACCCCAGCGAAATATTTCTTCTCAGCCTCTGGAATCCCAAGCTTTTCAAAAGTATTACGGATATAACTAGGAACGTCTTCCCAGGAATGACCCTCTCTTTCTACAGGCTTTATATAATAGTAAATATTATCAAAATCTAAGCCAGACAGGTCTGGGCCCCATAGAGGCATTGGTTTAGAGATAAAAATCTCATAAGCCTCTAAACGAAATCTTCTCATCCATTCAGGTTCCATCTTCATCCAAGAGATTTCTTCTACAATTTCTTTAGAGAGTCCTCTCTTACTTTTAAATACATAATTTTCTGGGTCTCTAAATCCATATTTATATTCATTAATCTTTTTATTTAGCATTTGATACTCCTTCTAACCAATCATAACCCCTTTCTTCTAAAATGCTAGCGAGTTCACTCCCTCCAGAAGTTGCAATACGTCCATCCATCATTATGTAGACAAAGTCAGGTTTTATATAATTTAAGAGCCTTTGGTAGTGAGTGATAATAATAATTGACATATTCGAATTAAAAAGCTTTTCTATACCAGCAGATACAATCTTTAATGCATCTATATCAAGTCCAGAATCAATCTCATCGAGGATAACTAATTCTGGTTCTAAGATTGCCATTTGAAGAATTTCACCCTTTTTCTTTTCTCCTCCACTAAAACCATCATTAAGGTAGCGCTTAGCAAAGCTTTCCTCAATCTCCAAAAGAGACATCTTTTCTTTAAGAATCTTATGGAATTTTGTAAGAGAAATATTCTCTCCTACCCTTCTTATATTTAGAATGGTTTTTAAAAAGCTAGCAACTGTAACCCCTGGGATTTCTACAGGATATTGACAGGCTAAGAATATGCCCAATCTAGCGCGTTCTGTTGTAGAAAGATGACTAATCTCTCTTTCTTTAAAAAGAATTTTTCCCTTAGTAATTTCATATTTAGGATGCCCCATAATAGTGTAAGCTAAGGTACTCTTACCTGTACCATTTGGTCCCATCAGGGCATACACCTTGCCCCTTTCTATCTCAAGATTAATCCCTTTAAGAATCTCTTTATTTTCAACATCTACATATAAATCTTCTATATTAAGCAAAATTTCCCTCCATATCTAATTCTGAGTATCTATATAACTATTATCATAATACTTTATATTTTACAATTAAGAATATAAAAAGTCAAGAAGACGAACTTTTCTACCCTAGAGCAGAATACACCTGAGTTGACAACCACCTCAATATATATTATAATTCTAATCGAATAACTAATAATTCTTAAAGAGGTGATAGTTTGGCATTACGTCTTTCTACAAGAGCGAGATATGGACTAAGGGCATTAACAGCTTTAGCTAGGCATTATAATGAGGGTCCTATTATGGTTAGGCTCATAGCTAAAGAAGAAGAAATTTCTGAAAATTATCTAGAGCAGATAATGGAGCCTTTAAAAAAGGCAGGACTCGTAAGAAGTGTAAGAGGTTCTCAAGGTGGTTTTATATTGGCAAAGGCTCCAAAAGATATTAAAGTAAAAGAGGCAATAGACGTACTTGAAGGTCCAATAAACCTAATAGACTGTCTTGTTGACCCATCTATTTGTAATAGGTCGGCAACCTGCCCTACAAGAAAACTATGGTATACTATAAGGGAAAATATAACTAATATTATAGATTCATGGACCCTTGCAAACTTAATAGGGTCCTGAAGGTTGAGAGTTACTTTTTTGGCAAAAATGTATTATACTATTCTCTATGGATGCAAATATTATTGAAATAAACTTAAAGAACCTAAGGAATAATGTAGAGGCAATACGGGGGTATATTGGACCTTACGCTAAATTCTTAGCTGTTGTGAAAGCAGATGCGTATGGACATAACATTAAAGGAATAGCCCCTTCTCTCGTTGATATAGTAGACGGTTTTGGGGTGGCTAATGTTGAAGAGGCGATAGAACTGAGGGAGCTTAGCATTTCAAAACCTATTCTTATACTTGGAGATGTTCCATCATCTGAGGTAAAAGAGATAGTCCAGTTCAATATAACACCGTCAGTATCTAGTCTAGAATTTACCAAACTACTCTCAAAGGAAGGAGAAAAAGCAAATAAAGCTATCCCTATTCATATCCAGATAGATACAGGTATGGGAAGATTTGGAGTCTTACCAGAGGAAGTAAATGGATTATTAGAAGATATTGCTTTACTTTCTAATCTCAAACTAGAAGGCATATTTAGCCATTTCAGTACTGCTGGCACTGATAGAGAATTTGTGGATGTACAGTTCAGAAGGTTTATAGAGCTGATTTCTACGCTAGAAAGAAAGAAGGTTTACTTCTCTATAAGGCATATTGCAAATAGTGCTGGGACTTTATTCCACCCATATACTGTAATGGACATGGTAAGGATAGGAATAGCTATGTATGGAATTAATCCAACTAACGACCCTGCTCCTATTCCACTGCTACCAGTGATGAATTTAAAAACTAAAATTTTAAGCATAAGGGATCTACCAAAAGATTGGCCAGTCGGTTATGATGCTACTTATACATCTAAAGTGAACTCTAGGATTGGCATAATACCTATCGGATATGGAGATGGTATACCGTATCAGCTTTCAAATAATGGTTCTGTAATAGTCAGAGAGAAAAAGGTACCTATAATAGGTCGTATATGTATGGATTATACAATTATAGAACTTTCAGAAGTTCCAGAAGCAGAAGTAGGAGATGAGGTAGTCATTATAGGAGAACAAAAAGGAGAGGTAATCTCGGCTAAAGATATAGCAAGATTGACTAATCAAATTCCATACTCTATAATCACGAACTTAAAAGGTAGGATAAAAAGGGTAATAATTAACGATATCTTATAGTCGAAGATTTGTCTCTACTGAATATACAAAAATAAGACAAAGGTATGTTATAATATATTATAGAAGAATGAGATGCTATTGAGGAGGAATTATGAAGAAAGGTATACATCCTACTTATTATAATGATGCAGTAGTGATTTGTGCTTGTGGTAATACATTTATAACAGGTTCTACCAAAAAGGAATTAAAGGTTGAATCTTGTTCAAAGTGTCATCCACTTTTTACTGGACAACAAAAGATAGTTGATACTGAAGGAAGGGTAGAAAAATTTAAGAGGAAGTTTAATCTTGGTGATAAGTAATTGGGTGAAGAAGAAAAGGTTGTAACGGTAAATAGAAAGGCGTACCACGATTTTGATATAGAAGAACCTTTAGAGGTAGGAATTGTTTTAGCAGGCACAGAAGTAAAGAGTTTAAGAGGAGGTAATTGTAATCTAAGAGATAGTTATATTCAATTAAAGAATGGAGAAGCTTGGATTATAAATATGCATATTGCTCCTTACAAAGAAGGAGGAAGATTCAATGTAGACCCTGATAGAACTCGTAAGCTTCTCCTCCATAAGGGTGAGATAGAATATTTAGCAAGTAAGAGTCAACTTAGAGGATATACAGTAATTCCTCTGAAGGTATATTTTAAAAGAGGAAATGCCAAGATAGAGATCGCTCTTGCTAAAGGGCGCAAGCTTTACGATAAGAAGAAACTCCTTATAGAAAAAGACAGAGTTAGAGAGTTAGAAAGGACACTAAAAGGGTATAAGGGGGCGTAAGGATTCGACGGGGATATGGAGGTCAAAAGGAGCAGAACGAGTCGCCGTAGACTCGTAAAAATGCGGCAGAAAAAATTCGCTGACAATCATTTAGCTTTAGCTGCCTAATTAACTAGGTAGCCGTCATTCCTACCTGAGCCTGCAAGGTAGGAAATGGCGTGACCGCTGCAGGATTACTTTTCTCCTCTTGCCTAGGGGGAGAAAAGGAAACTTGTTAGGGCTTGCCTTTATAGCCCTGTCTCTGGGTGACTATAAAGGGACAATTAAACAGAGACTAATCCTGTAAAACCTTTTGGCAGCCCATTCTCGGACGCGGGTTCGATTCCCGCCGCCTCCACCAATATAATTATGAAGAAAGGTATATACATTTCTATCCTTAGTTTTTTTATTTTCTTATCTTTAGTTTCTTCTACGTATGGAGAAGAAACTTCTGTTCCTACACTTCAAGCTCATCTTAATGCGATTTCCTGGTCTCAAGGTGAAGATGGAGACCTGTTCAAGATTGAAATAACTGGAGATTTTGAGTTTTCTTATGCATATCTCCAATCTCCATATAGATTTTTTATAGATATCTGGCCTATAGAGATAAATATATCAGAAAATGAACTGTTTATCGGAGCTGATGGGATAGAAAAGATAAGGATAGCCCGACAAGATAAGGATAAAGTAAGGGTTGTATTTGACCTTACAGGCCCAATAAGGTACAAGGAGATAAATAAGGATGACTCAGGAATCACTATTTTATTCCCCCCTAGGGTAAAAAAAATCTCAATAGGCACATCTGGAAATGCGGGTTTTCTCAATATTACTACTGGAAGTAAAAAGGTATTAAAACCAGATGTATTCTCATTATATAATCCTAACCGGGTAGTTATAGATATTCCCGAGGCTACACTTATGGGGGATAACTACAACATCCAACTTCCTCCACCTATAACTGATGTGAAGGTAAGCCAGTTCAGTATATATCCACCTAATGTAAGAATAGTCATAAATAGTATGACTCCTCTAGTATGGAATCTAGATGAAATGGCTGTCCCTGGAGTAATATCTTTATCTTTTCCGATTCCATCTTCAAAACCTATCATCATCATCGACCCAGGTCATGGGGGAAAAGATCCAGGGGCTATAGGACCAAGTGGGCTTAAAGAGAAGGATGTAACTCTAGATATAGCCTTATATATGAAAGGACTGCTCGAATCAAGAGGATATCAAGTAGTCCTAACAAGAATGACAGATAATGGTGTGGCATCTAATGCAAAGAATGCAAGAGAAGAGTTAGAGGCAAGGGTAGTGTTCATAAATAATAATGAAAAGGCAATTTTAGTAAGTATCCACTGCAATTCTGCAAACTCTTCTATACCTGAAGGGATAGAGATATTTTACTATAGAGATGAAGATAAAGCTTTTGCTGAAAGTGTATGCAATAGCCTTTCTGACTCTACTGGAAGATATAATAGAGGAGTAAAAAAGGGAAATTTTTTTATACTAAAAAATATAAATATCCCAGCAATACTTGTAGAAGCCCTATTTATTTCTAACCCAATCGAAGAGAAATTTTTAATGGACCCATTGTTTAGAAGGAAAATTGCAGGAGGAATAGTTTCAGGAATAATAGCATTTCTGGAAAAGAAAGATGAGTAATGCCATAGGAATCTTTGATTCTGGATTGGGAGGACTTACTGTACTAAAAGAATTAAGAAAGATACTACCATATGAGGATGTAGTCTATGTAGCAGATACCATCCATCTACCTTATGGGAACAAATCTGTCACAGAGATCGTAAGCTATATGAGGCAAATTGTAGCTTTTTTAGAGAGGCATCAAGTAAAGGCAATACTAGTAGCCTGTAATACTAGTTCAGCGTTAGCTCTAAAATATATAGAGAGTATTATTTCTACCCCTATAGTAGGGCTTATAGAGCCTACGGCAGAAGAGATAGCAAAGGATAAAGATATCAAAAAGATAGGAGTCATAGCTACAAGAGCTACTGTTTCTTCTCTTGCCTATACACTTGCTATTAAGCGGTATAACCCCAATATACAGGTTATAGAAAAGTCTGCACCTCTTTTGGTTCCTTTCATAGAGAATAGAGTAAGGCAGGAAGTGTTAATAAAAGCACTCTCTGTCTATCTAAAACCCATATTAGATGCTTCAATAAATAGTTTAATATTAGGGTGCAGTCATTATCCCTTGTATTCAGAAGAAATTAGTAGTATACTATTAGGGAATAATATAAAGATAGTTGACCCAGCGATACCTGCTGTAGAAAGGTTGAGGATGGAGCTGAGAGATATGAATAGATTAGGAGGAGGAAGAGGTGTTATAGAAGTATTTACTACTGGAGATGTCTCTGACTTTAAAGAGAAGGCTAGTATCTTTTTAGATATACCCCTAAAGGTAAGACATATCTCACTTAGGGAAGAAGAGGGAGAGATAAAGCTGTGGCAAAAGTAGTTCCATCTCTTCTCTCGGCAGATATAGTTAATCTTAGAGGTATACTCTCAGACTTCAAGATGGCTGGAATAGATTGGCTGCATATAGATGTAATGGATGGACATTTTGTACCAAATTTAAGTTTTGGCCCCCAGATTGTTAGTCCTATAAAGAGATTTGGAAATTTCTTATTAGATGTTCATCTTATGGTAGAACAACCGGAAAGATTTATCGATTCGTTCGTCAATGCAGGAGCAGATATTGTTACTGTACACCTAGAAGCTACTCCCCATATACATAGGATAATATCTTACATAAGGTCCCTTGGATGTAAAGCTGGAGTATCAATAAACCCAGGGACTCCTGTAAGACTCTTAGAAGACATAATTACAGAGGTAGATTTAACCCTTATTATGAGTGTAGACCCAGGATTTGGAGGACAGGGATTTATTCCAAATACCTTTAAAAAGATAAGTGATTTAAAAAATTTGTGCAAAACACTGGAGGCTAATCCTATTATAGAGGTAGATGGCGGAATAAATAACCACAATATAGAGGAATTATTAGAGTATGGAGTTGATATGCTGGTAATTGGTTCTACCATTACCAATAGCAAAGATAGGAAGAAGGCAATATCAGACATAGAGAATATCATAAAAGGTCATAATAGGGGGGAATATAATATACCTTTAGAGAAAGCAGGTGAAGGTTATGGGTAAGAAAGCACCAGCAAGATGCCCAAAATGCGGTAGTACTAAGATTCTTCCTAAGAAGGGAGACCCTTCTAAATGGGAGTGTAAGAGCTGTGGCGCTACATTTCCAGCCGCATAAACAAGAGTAAAGGGCTACCAAAAGTTTTGGTAGCCCTTTTTTATGCAAAAGTATCTATAAATACTCCCTTAATTAATGCCTTTAACCTTAAATTCTCAATCCTTTTCTCTATCCCTCTAAGTCTTTCCATCAAGAACGGGTTATTTGGGTCTAGAATGACTTCTAGTGCACGCCTTTCTTTTAGTAGTTCTTTTACCTCTCTCTTAATCTCTTCAGGAGCTTCCTCTAGAATAGCAAGGTTCTCCTCTTTTTTAGGCTCAAATGTAACTCTAGATTCTCCACCAACTACTATTAATCTCTTAGTGACTGGGTCTATAGCAAATTTTATCTTGATTTCGGTGTTAGTAAGCTCCCTATTACCCTGTAATGCGTGCCTTTCAAAGACACGCATATTTAAAGCTTCATGGGCAGCTACACCAGTAATGGCTTCGAACCCTTGTGCAAAACGATATGTAGCTCCCTCTCCACTAAAAGTTGTTACCTGCATACTCACCTCAGAATAAAATATATCACAAATAAAAAGTATAGTAAAGACTAATTGATAGACATACTTTTATTAAAGGATTAAAATATAGAAAAGACTATGAGAAATATTAATTTTAGGAGGGGTTTTAAGTGGCAAAGACATTTTCAATAGAAGAGATAGTTGAGATGGCGGTCAAAATTGAAGAAGATGGCGCTGCATTCTATAAAACCTTAGCGGAACTATCTAAAAATAAATCTGCAAAAGAGATATTTGGATATCTCCAAGGAGAGGAAAAAGAGCATGCCGCAGCATTTCAATCTATCTATAAAGAAATGACTCAGAAGAATTTTATAAAGGCTTTTCCAAATGAAGAAGCCAATATATACTTGCATCTATTAGTAGAAATGAGGTTGTTTAAAAACCAAAAAGAGGCAGAAGACACTGCAAGAAAAATGAGGAGTGAACAAGAAGCTATAGATGTAGCTTTAAATGTTGAAAAGGATACCATTCTATTCTATTACGAAATCATAGATGGGGTAGATGAAGAAGCAAAAGAAGTGGTCAAAAAGTTAATAGAGCAAGAGAAAAACCATATTAGAAGACTTACAACCTTCTTAAAACAGATTATAAAAACAGGATAATTCTATTCTAATTCTTGTTTATGAAAGTGTAAAGCCCCTAGATATATAAGTACTAGAGATATCAATATAGTAGAACTTATAGGCTTCACCGCAGTATCCCAGTTTATTCCACTCATAAGCCATTGACTTTCGATTGAAGAGAGAGTCATAGGATTGTAGTCTTTTACCTTTGGCAGAATACTTAAGATATTAAACATAACAAATACTGTAACAAATATTCCTCCTGCCTGAAGAAGGTCCTTCCCTATAGAACTGGAAAATATAGTCAATGAAAGGACAAAAAAGATATATATTAAAAAGAGAATTGTCCCAGAAAGGGGTAAGTCAATCATAGTATCAGGAAAAAGTATAATGGAGTAATAGAAACAGAGAAAGAAAGATACTATTAAGAGAAGGGTAATCAAAATGAACTGAAAAAGGAATTTGGCTATTACCCATTTTCTTCTATTTACTCCTTTTGATACTATAAGAGATGCTGTCCCTCTATTTTTCTCCTCTGCTATACTTCCTAGGAATAATAAGACTACAACTAGAAAGATAATCTGGTTTAAATTTTTGAAAAACTGCGAAAAAGCATCCTTCCATGTTGGAGGAGGAATCACAATAGTTATCCCTTGTGATAAACCTTTTATAACATCTGGCATAAATTTCGCTGTTATAGGACTTAGTATAGAAAAGAATAAAAAGACAAATATAAGGGCGTAAAATTTACCTGTCTTTAAAAATTCCTGCCATTCTTTTTTCATCAATTTACCTATCATTGAGATGTCACCTCTATAAATATATCTTCAAGAGATGGTTCTAGTATCTCCCATCTATACAGTAAGAGATTCTCCTTTAGAATTATATAGGGAATAAATTTCTGGGCAAGCAAGATATCAGAAGAGTCAATTATGATTTCTCTCTTATTTCTCCTCGAGATTGACTTTACCCAGGGAAGTCCTTTAATTTTCTTAGCTAAATCCTCAGGTTTATCCACATCTATTAGGAAGAGATGACTACTATACCTTTTTTTGAGGTTATCTATTGTGTCTTCTAGCAAGACTTTTCCTTCTTTTATTATTGCAACTCTATCGCAAATTCTCTCTACATCATTAAGGATATGAGTAGAAAAGAAAACAGTTTTTTTGCCTTTAAAAGAAGAAACTAAATCTAGGATTTCTTTTCTCCCCTGTGGGTCAAGACTAGATGTCGGTTCGTCAAGTATAAGAAGTGGAGGGTCTGATAAAAGTGCCTGAGCTAATCCTAGTCTCTGCTTCATACCTCTTGAATATGTACCTATCCTTTTCTTCTCATCCCTTAAGGCTACGAGTTCTAGAGTCTCTTCTATCCTCTTTTTAGAATCTTCAACCTCAGTTATATCAGCGATAAATCCCAAAAATTCTCTGGCTGTAAAGAAGTTATAGAAATTGGGAACATCTGGAAGATATCCAACCTTTTTTAAATAACTTCTATCTTTTCTTATGTTTGCACCTAGCACATATGCATCTCCTTTTGTAGGCCTTGCCAAATTCAATAGAAGTCTTATTGTAGTAGTTTTTCCTGCCCCATTAGGTCCAAGATAACCAAATACTACCCCCTCGGGAACTTCAAGATTAAGACCATCTATTGCCTTCTTGTTTCCAAAGTATTTACATAAACCCTCTGCCTTTATCACAGACACATTATCTCCTTCCAAATACAAAATAGACAATTGGACCTAACATCTGAAAAGCAAGTATGACTATTGCCCATAAGACTTTTGAACCTCTTATCTCTTCAGGTGTTCTTCTAAACAGGTCTACAAGGGCAAATATTTGAAGTCCTATCTGTAAAATGAGAATAGGTAAAAATAACATCCAATTTTTTAAGATTACATCCATAACCTTTCTCCTTTCTTAAGATTTCTTTAGTTATTTTGAATTAGTTTTTTCTTCTTCTTTTCCTGATACATCTGTTTATCTGCTTCTTCTAATAACCCTTTAAGAGAGACTGGATTTCTAGGGTCATATACAGCTGTTCCAATGCTTAGAGATAGAGTATATGGGTGAATCCTTCTCTTGTTTCTAAGCTCAATCTTTTTATTCAGCCTTGAGAGGAGGATATCCTTATCATTTTCTCCAGATTTCAACCCTAATAATACAAACTCATCTCCACCTATACGAGCTAAGATGTCAGACTTTCTAAATGTCTTCTTTAGTATCTTAGCAGACTCTATAAGTACCCTATCACCTTCATTATGTCCTAGATTATCATTTACCCACTTTAGATTATCTATATCCATAAAGAGGAGAAAACTCTCTTTATCTATCCTTTCACTAAGTTTTAGGTGCTGTTCTGCTAAGGTCATAAATCCTCTTCTGTTGTATAGTCCTGTTAATTCGTCTATAAGAGCCATATTTCTTAGTTCTTTTGTTACTCTTTCTTTTTCTCTTATACTTTCAGCTGTAAGGAAGATATCTCCCAGTTTATAGGCAAATATGTTATAAATACGCCTTTCTCTATCTTCTATTGGTCTATCCTGTTCAAGATAGAGTATTCCAAATTTTCCTTCCTCTCCTAAGAGAAAAGATATCTGATTTGGGTCTTCTCTATTTAAGTTTTCTAAAACATCTCTAATATTGTTAAATCCCCATGAGGCAGATAATTTGTAAGTGTTTCTTGTCTTTTTTAAAAGTGCGGAACGCCTAACCCCTAAAAGCCTTATTGTCTTTTCTATCACTTCACTGGCGAATCTTTCTTGCGACCCTGAAAAAGAAAGTGACGCTATCTCATGAAGAATAGATAGTTCAGCATTCAAAGTCCTAGTCGTTACTGTCTTTTTAATTCTATTTGTATCCTCAACAGTTTCCTGCTTCTTTCCTGCAACTACCACTATTGTAGTCTTATTATGAAACATAGGAGCAATCTCTTTACCTCCTATCTCGCCCCATGTGAGCATTCCGATGATAGGTATATCTAGTCCTATAGATTTTCTAATTGCCTTTAGCTCTAATTCAAACTTATTTCCCATAAGCGAATATCTAGAGATACAGTCAAAGACAAGACCGAACTTTGGCTCCGAGATTCCTTGGACCGCTTTCTTAGCTACAAAACCTGAAGATTCAACAAGATTATGAGTCTCTCCTTCCATTATATAACCTACTGAGGCTTTATGGATCTTTGTTGCAAATGATATACTTTTATCAGGATCAATCCTTATAGGATCACGGATCAGATAGCCTCCTGAAAGATTCGGAAAACCTAGTGGATGAAGGACTATATATGAGAACAAATCTTTATTTGGATTCCCCCCTAACCTTTCACGATAAGCATCAATGGCTGGTATCCCATCAATCTCTAAGACCCTATTTTTATACGTCTTCGTAATTATAAGAGGGTCTCTCATAGTAGTAAATCCATGTCCTAAGGCTATACTAATATCTATACCATCAATAAGAGCAATAGCTAACGAAGCTTTATTTATTCCCTGTTCTGTATATGTATAAGAATGATAACTTTCTGGAGCCTTTTCAACACCTCCGCCTATATATTGAAATCCTGGTCCCATAGTATTGTATAAGCCGTATAATACCTCATAGACATCTAAAAATCCTCTAGTAAAGAATATAACCACTGTCCCTTTATTTATCCCACTCTCTAATAAGGCTTTCCCTGCCTTCTCTCCCATATTAATATTGTCTATATTAGTATCTTCTTGAACAAATGTCTTAACTCTAAGTTCCATTCCACTTAGGGATAATACCCCTACCCCCCTCGATATTACACTATCATAGGCAATGATACACTCACTAGATGCCCCTATTATCTTAGAATCTTTTACAACTTCTTTTACCCCATTAAATATAGCTTCTGGATCATAGTGATAAGTGGCAAAAAGAACAGTAAATACTGGGTTCCCTGACTCTAAGACTGCATCTTTAGCTGCCTGTTTCCCTGCTTTATATGAATTTTCAAGTGTACTATAGCCTAAACCAACCTTCATACAGTAAATCTCTTTCCTTTCTGAGGGTCTTTATATCAAATATGATATATCTATAGTCAAGATTGAGAAAGGCTATTACCATTTTACTAGCAAACATCATATACCATTCCATTCTCATTACTCCCTTAGTTTTTATTATTTCTTAGATTTTATAACTTTTTTGTCAATAATACAATCATTTTTAAAATACCTAGGTCTGTCATCGCGAGCGTTAGCGAAGCAACCTTAAAAAAGTGATGAGTAACAGGTAACGAGTAATGTACTTGACTTTCAAAATAAAATGTTATAGAATGTGCTAAAACGCAGAGAAATGAAACTTTCTATTCTTTCCTAAAGGAGGGTTAATATGCAGTATAGAAAATTTGGAAGTCTCGACTTTAAAGTTTCGGCTTTAGGTTTTGGAGCAATGAGGCTCCCCACTATAGGGGGAGATGAGTCAAAGATAGATGAGGCTATGGCGATTAAGATGATAAGATACGCCATTGATAATGGAGTAAACTATGTGGATACCGCCTATCCATATCATAGAGGAAATAGTGAGATTTTAGTAGGAAAAGCCCTAAAAGATGGATATAGGGAGAAAACTAAACTTGCCACTAAACTGCCTGTATGGGCTATAAACTCAAAAGAGGATATGGACAGAATTCTTCTTGAGCAGCTCAAGAAGTTAGATATGGACTATATAGATTTCTATCTATTACATGGCATTGGTAGAGATAGATGGGAAAAAATGTATAATCTAGGTGTCCTGGACTGGGCAGAAAAAGTTATAGGTAAAGGTTACATCAAGTATATAGGTTTCTCTTTCCATGATGATTTAGATGCATTTAAAAAAATTGTAGATGCTTATAATTGGACATTCTGCCAGATACAGTACAACTATATGGACATCAACTCTCAGGCCGGGCAAGAGGGACTAAAATATGCGGCTAGTAAGGGTCTAGCCGTTGTAATTATGGAACCCTTAAGAGGTGGAAGGTTAGCTAATCCACCAGAGAAGGTGATAGATGTATTCAATAGTGCCCCTATAAAGAAGTCTCCAGTGGCACGGGCATTACAGTGGCTTTGGAATCAGCCTGAGGTTTCCACAGTTTTAAGTGGAATGAGCACATTTGAACAGGTAAAAGAGAATATTGAGATTGCATCTAAGTCAGGAACAAATACTCTAACCTCACAGGAACTCTATATAATAGAAAAAGCAAGAGATACTTATCTCGGTATTAAAGCTATAGATTGTACCCAGTGTGGGTACTGTATGCCTTGTCCTAACGGTGTTGACATTCCTGGAAACTTCTCTCTCTATAATGAAGGAGTTAGATATAATGACTTCGGTGGACCAAGATGGCATTATCTAAATGACTTAAAAGAGGAAGAGAGGGCAAGTAGCTGTATAAAGTGTGGAGTATGTGAGACAAAGTGTCCTCAGAAACTTCCTATAGGAGACCTCTTAGATATGGTAAAGGCAAAATTTGAAGAAGCTGTTTAAAATTTTATGGCTCCCAAATTGGGAGCCTTTTTTATACATTCACTATCTTCCAGCTATAAGTAATTTCACTTGATTTTCTTAGCATTCCACTTACACTGCAGTATTTCTCCTGCGACAATTCAATTGCTTTTTTTACACTGGATTCGTCGATATTTGTTCCGTAAACTACATATTCTAAATGAATCTTAGTAAAGACCTTAGGATGTTCTTGAGATTTCTCTGCAGTCAAGTTTATTTTAAAATCCTTCACATCTAGCCTCATCTTTTGTAGAATAGATATCACATCCATCCCTGTACATCCACCTAATGCCATAAGGACTAACTCCATAGGGGTAGGACCATTCTCACTATCCATTAGGACATTAGGACTTCCTTCTACATATCCTAAAAACTTAAGACCCTCTTCCTGCCAAGATACCTTTGCTTCCATCTTTCCTCCTAATCTATAAATTTTTCAAAAACTAAATTCAAAAACTAAAAGGGTATACTCTCTAGGATTATCTTTAAATCCTCTCTTGCATAATTCTTCCTTATGTATCCATTCTTTAGGTACTATAACCTCGCAGTTTCTAATCTTACTTTCATAACCTAAGTTTAGCCCTGAGTCTAATATCTTTTTCATCACTTCAAAGTCACCATAAAGACTAGTAATCTCTACATCTTCTCTAGATTTTCTTATCACCCCAAATCCTCTCGAATTCATATCTATCAAAACTAGTGCCTTATTTATCATCCTCTCTATTGCTGTTGGAGTTAGCTCCTGCCATTCCCAGTTCCAGTATGCTCCAACCTTCTTCAAAGAAGGAATCTTCTCAAATTCATCCCTTGCTATCTTTAATAATATGGCTATATCTTCTAAAGTTGCCACTCTTAGCCCTTCTACATCTATCTGGGCTGTTTCTTTTGTAAAAAGCATAAACTCCCCAACAAATCCAAAACCTCTTTTTCTAGACAAGTTCTGGGAAGCTATGTTTGTTGAGGCTATTACATTCCTTGCTACTTTTATTTTCTTCTCTTTTAATATCTCTAAAGAGGCATCCAGAAGAAATGTCCCTACACCTATCTTTCTATAATTATGGTGGACCCTTAAACCTTCGAGCCAAGCCTCCCAACTGCTTAGATAACCTATATGAGATACCCCTACTATCTTAGCACCTAGAACTGCTTTAAGAAAATCTCCATTTTTAGGGTCTAACCATTCATCAAATATGTAAGGTATATAGTCCCCCCAATCCCAGGTATCAGCAGTAAAGGATAAGATTTCTTCTCTATCTTCTGGTACTACTCTCCTTAAAATAAACATCATCATCTAGCCCTTTCTTTTGGTTTTCTATCTAGTTATAATTATATCAGAATCTAGAGTTTAGCACAAAAGTGGAGGTATTTAAAATGATACAGATAGAATTCAGAGGAGCTATTAGAATGGAGTTAGAAAAACCTCTCTCAGTAAGAGAAGTTATAGAGAAGAACCCAAATGTATCTAAAGAGCTCTTAGGTGATGGGGACATCCCTATTGCAGTAAAACTAGAGGACAGGGTAGAGGATTTGAACTTTGTCATTCAAGAAGATAGAAGGTTAGATATAATAGGGGTAAGGAATAATTTTGGTAGAAGGATATTGGAGAGAAGTTATATATTTCTCCTCAATCTTGCCTGTAAAAGATTATTCCCAGAGTTAAATATAGTAGTAGAACATTCCTATCATAAAAGTCTATATGGAAGGTTTAGAAATTATGTTCCAAAGTTAAAAGATATAGAAGAAATTGAAGCTAAAATGAAAGAATTATCAGCATTGGATATCCTTATTAAAAAAGAAGTTTGGGAGAGAGAAAAAGCATTAAAGTTCTTTGAAGAGAGAAAAGAAAAGGATAAGATGAGGCTTCTAAAATATCTCCAGTCTGACTATGTAACATTATATTATGTAGATGACTATTATGAATATTCCTATCTTCCACTAGCTCCATCTACAGGATACTTAAAGAATTTTGCTTTAAAATTATACCAACCAGGATTTCTGCTCATCCTACCATCTGAGAGAGATATCTCGCAGGTTGCAGAATTTAGAGAGACTGTTAGACTATTTCAGGCATTCTATGAGTACAAAACTTGGCTTGAAATCCTTGGACTTGTAGATGTAGCCTCTCTCAATGAGGCAATAGAGAATGGAGAGATATCAGAGATAATAAAGGTAGCTGAAGCCTTGCATGAGAAAAAGATTATTAAGATTGCGGATGAAATATGTTCTAGACTTCCAGATTTAAAATTGATTCTCATTGCAGGCCCATCTTCAGCTGGGAAGACTACATTTAGTAAAAGACTACTGATTCAACTAAGGGTAAATGGTATAAAACCTATAGTGACAGAGATGGACGACTACTTCTTACCTCCACAATTAATAAGGAAGGATGAGTATGGGAACTACGATTTCGATAGTCCTGAGGCATTAGATATTAATCTTCTTAATGAACACTTAAATATCCTTATGAATGGAGGAGAGGTAGAACTTCCAAAGTATAATTTTGGGAAGAAAAGGAGAGAAAAATCTGGGAAAATAGTAAAGATAGAGAAGAACAATCTTATTGTGATGGAAGGGATACATGCCCTTAATCCCGAATTAACATCTGAAGTTCCTGGCTACATGAAATATCATATATTTGTAAGTGCACTAACCCACCTCAACTTAGATAACCAGAATAGAGTTCCAACAACTGATGCTAGGCTTATACGCCGTATAGTAAGGGATAGTATCTTTAGAGCTCATGGAGTCCTCGATTCTATTCGCCAGTGGCCATCTGTAAGGAGGGCTGAAGACCTATACATATTCCCCACACAAGAAAGGGCTGATGTTATGTTCAACTCTGCATTAGTATATGAATTCTCAGTACTTAAAAATTTTATAGAGCCTATGCTGAAGATTGTTCCGCCATACTATGAGGAGTATCCAGAGGCAAAAAGGATATTAGACATTCTATCTCACTTTGTTCCTCTGTCTCCTACAGAGGTCCCTATGACCTCAATACTTAGGGAATTTATCGGGGGAAGCTCATTTGTATATTAACGGTAGAGATTGTATATTCTGTAGAATTGTAAATGGTGCCACAGAAGGTTATATAGTATTTGAGGATGATGTTTCTATGGCTTTTCTGGATATTCGTCCTATATTTCCTGGGCATTGTCTCATTGTTCCTAAAGAACATTATGAAACTTTAATTGATTTACCAGATGAGCTTATCGGAAAAATATTTAAAAATGCAAAATTAATAGCTCATGCAGTAGAAATTGGATT
>Ga0315282_10001341_pt1 | contig 46508 bp, 40 predicted proteins | sample YL17G07_20_MG_FD_203693 | JGI IMG/M metagenome (GOLD analysis project Ga0315282, IMG submission 203693) | Sediment microbial communities from Yellowstone Lake, YNP, Wyoming, USA - YL17G07_20 | ecosystem: Environmental > Aquatic > Freshwater > Lake > Sediment | place: USA: Wyoming | collected...
TGTCTGAACGTACCATTCCATTTCCACAGGGCTAAGGGGTTTCACTTTCACCGCTGTTTCAACTGATCCCCTCTCCCCCTTGCCTTTGCTGATATTCAGAACTGAAAAACCTGTGAGCACTGAATGTTCCTGGCCACTCAGCCGTCCTAGCATGTCCAGTGCTTCTTCATGTGTTTTTGGTTTGCCCAGGATGGTGCCGTCGATGTAAACGACCGTATCGGCACCGAGGACCCAGGAATCAGGGTATGTCCTTCCCACCTCTCGAGCCTTTTCTTCTGACAATCGAATCACATGTTCCCGCGGGGATTCATGCCTGACAAAGTTTTCCTCTTCAACGCTGCTCTGAACCACGTCAAAGTGAAGGCCCATCTGCTTCAGCAATTCATATCGGCGGGGAGACTTCGAGGCGAGAATCAATCGGCCTGCCATTTGTTAGAAACTAATGTAATCTTGGGGGTTTGTCAAGCACCGAATTGTCTTGCCCTCCTCTAGTTTTTAAGCTTTGAGATTGAAGTTTCTTGAAGGGACCTTTGCCTCTGCGAGGACAAACCCTCTCCGGACCTTCATAAGGCCCGTCCTTTGTATCCGTGGGGTAACTGACTCTGGACAATTACAGCAGTGCATTGAGACGCTGGGATTGAGGTACGATTCGTTAGGATGGGAGGGCCTACGAAGTCTTTCCGAAGGGTTTACCCCTGTGCAGCTGTTACTGAGAGTTTAGACTAAGCACAAAGATGGCGGAAGACAAGCCGAATCGGCAGATTTTTCAAAAAATCTAACAGTAGTGCTTCTACCGTTTTCCCTTCTCGACGGGATTGGACAGAACTCCTATCCCTTCAATTTCACACTCAACCACCTGTCCCTCCTCAAGAAAAACCGGCGGGCGTCTCGTAAATCCCACGCCTTCGGGTGTTCCCGTCAGAATAATCGTTCCCGGAAGCAGGGTCATACAGTCCGAAATAAAAGAAACGAGATGGCGGGTGGAAAAGATCAAATCTGATGTGTTCGAGGCCTGCATCACTTTTCCATCGATTCTGCATGTCAGGTCGAGGTTGTCTCCATCCAAATCCGTGACCATCGCTGGGCCTATAGGGCAAAAGGTGTCATAACTCTTACCCCGAGCCCATTGACCATCATCAAACTGGACGCCGCGATTGGTGACGTCGTTCGCAACGGTATATCCCAGAATGACCTCCGATGCTTTTTCGGGAGGGACATGTTTTGCTTTTTTCCCGATCACAATCGCAAGCTCAATTTCATAGTCAATTTTGTCAGGAGTATGAATAGGGAGAACAATGGGGTCGTCCGGGCCGCAAACCGAGGTCGTCGTTTTGAAAAAAAGAAGTGGAACGGGAGGCGTTGGGTACTGACATTCCTCAACATGTTTCTTATAGTTCAGCCCGAGACAGATGATGTTAGGAGGAAAAACAGGGGGAAGAAGTTTAACAGTGTTGAAGTCTATTCCTTTCCCACTCTTCTTCATCCCTTTAAAGGGATCTCCCGTACAGGGGAAAATCTTTTCTTTTTGAACAATCCCGTATTGAGCTTTTGCTCCTTTTTTAAACCTGACGATTTTCACAATCTTACCTCCTTGGTCAAATCGGATGGAGTCTGGCAGAGTTCTTTAACATCCGTGTGTGAAGCTACCCACGCACAGCGCGGGGCTTCCCGGCAGTGATTTATTATGTAATATTGTGCTCCTTGACGCCGCCCATCCCGCTAAGGCGGGACGGGGCACGCTCCGGCCAACAACTGCAGAACGTTCCTTCATATTCCGCATATTTCCATTAAGAGCCTGTTCACCTCCTGTCCTGTGGCTCCATTGACCTTGGGTTCGCGGTCCTCGATCACTGCATGGACGAAATCTTCGATGAGCGGTTGATGAAAATTCGCAGGTGGCGGATGATTCTCGATAGACTCCCCTTGAGGGGTCTTTAACGTGATCGTCCCATTGTCTAGAACAGGAACAAGCATCGAACCCTTACTCCCAAAAACATTCACAGTATCCTGAGGTTCTGCAGCAGCATGTGTAATACTTAACACGCCGTGAGCTCCTGAATCAAAATGAAAGAAGGCAGTTCCCGTGTCCTCTACCTCCCTTGAAAACAAAACATTGCTACAAAACCCCTTTACAGTTTTTACACGACCTAAGAGATTCAGAAAAATCTCAATCCGATGACACCCAAAATCAAACATGGGGCCTCCCCCCGATTTATCTTTCTGTAGCAGCCAGTATCGGGGGTGGGTAGGTCCTGGATCAAAATAGTTAAACGCATTCATCTGCATGTAAACGATTTCGCCGATGGCACCTGACGCAGTAACGGTCTTTATTCTGTTCAAAACCGGATAGAAGTGCCGATAATAGGCGATTCCAAGCTTGACGTTGTGCTTCCTGCACGCTTGAATCATCTTGTCACAGTCGCCAGGATTCATGGCCATTGGTTTTTCACAAAGGACATGCTTTCCCGCTGCGGCAGCAGCCATCGTCATTTCGGCATGCAAGTACACGGGGGTAGCAATATACACCGCTTCGATTTTCGGATCGTGAATCAGTTCCTGCCAGGTGCTGTATCCTTTCGAGGCACCCAATTCCCTCGCAGAGGATTCGACCAGATCTGAACGGGATCGAGCGACCGCGTATAGATGGCAGCTTGCTATGTCTCTCAAAGCGGGGGCGACTCTCTTTTTGACAATGTCGCCACAACCGATAAGTCCCCAGGTTAATCTCCTCATTCACCATGCTCCTTCAACACGCTATGGATCTCCCTCTACCGGGTTTCATCAGATTCAAGAATCAGACTATCCGCTTCTTTACCTTCGAACAGTGAACCCTCAAGGAGGCCTAAGGTTTCATCATGACCACGATGGCTTTGTATTTCTCCTTGTTCGCTGCGACCTCAAAGGCTTGTTCTGCCTCATCTAGGCTAAAGCGATGGGTAATCAGAGTCTGGCTGTTAATTCTGCCCTGGCTGACGAGCTTGATGGAGAATCCTTGTTCCGCCTCCGAATAACCTACGGCGGTCATGATCCTTCTCTCTCCGCAGATGTCTTTAAAGGGAAAAACAAGGTTTCCGTGGGGACCATACTGGAGTAAAAGTGTCCCACCTCTTTTTACCATGGAAAGTCCCTGGGTGATATCCTCGGCTTTGTCCACCGAGCTTAAGACAACGTCCACACCCTTTCCATTCGTACGCTCTCTGATCACCTTCAAAGGATCATGCTTTCTCGCGTCTATGACATCATCACAACCCAGTTGTTCTGCTTTTTTCAAAGGCGTATCGTCGATGTCAACGCCAAAAATCCTCTCAACTCCGAATAGCTTGGCAACCTGGACAATGAGCAGACCGATGGGTCCTAAACCAATCACCACGATCTCTTGCCCTGGTTGCACGCCAGCAGATCTGACCCCGTGGACAGCGATACAGGTCGGTTCAATGAGCGCGGCAGCTTCGAAGTCGACATCTTCCGGAAGAAAATGGATCCGGTCCGCCCAGACTTCTGTAACCTCTGTCATACCCCCCGGATAGTAATCCATCTTCCCCCACGCTGCTCCATGGCCATAGTGTCTGAGATTGGCACATAGTTGTTCTCTTCCATCCATGCAGTATTCACAGACTTGGCAACCCTTGCGTATGTTTGCAAAAATGGGTTTCTCCCTGCCGTTCTCTTCGATCACACCAGCCATCTCATGGCCCAAGATGATATTTTTTGGATTAGGGACGTTATCCTTGCCGAGAGTGAGCAAGGCCCAGGAGTTTTCGCCTCTTAGATACCTCAGGTCACTTCCACAGAGCCCACAAGCTTTCACTTTCATGAGTCTGGCGGGTTCTCCAAGCTTCGGTATAGGGATGACCTCCACCTTTAATCTCCCAGGTTCTTTCAAGACAATTGCTTTGGTCCTTTCCATCCGTGCCTCCCTCATTCATCTCAAAAAGGGGCCCTTTCCACCCCCAGGCTTCTCACAGATACATTTCTCCATGTTATTGAGAATGAACCCTCGGAGCGTACATCGAGAAATCAAGCCAGTACACCCGCTCGTCCCTGTCTTCCAGTCCCTTGAGCATGGCTTGACCCTTCTTTGTGCTCTTGGGAAGCTCCTGCCAAGCTTTGCTGCCGGGTAACTCTGGCGATGCAATCTCAACCATCATGAGAAACCTCTGTTCTCCTTGATGAGGCGAATAGATTTTGCGTTCCGTCGTCACAATCCCTGAAATTTGAGGATCCACTTCGTATAGCCTTCCTCGATAAACACCCGACATGGCACATAGTCTGGGTAAGTACTCATTCTCATGCCATTGCGCAATCCCTTTTGATTGGCTATTGAACCTCATCACATATAGATGAGGAGAATCTACCAAAGGGACTTCTCCGGCCCTCGCAAGAAGGCTAAAAATAGCTCTGGCAGGCTTTCTAAATCGAGCGACTGCCTCTCTTGTTCTTGGCGTTGGATTATTCTGAGAATGGAGATAGGGCTTGTCTCCCAAGACTTTGGAACTCGATGTCTCATAAAACATGAGATAATGCCCGTCATTGTCCATCCCTCGGTATCGTCGCCCCACATAGAACCCGGGGATGGTGACTCGTTCTGGCATGTGTTCACAATTGTGCCACTTCTCAAAAGTCATTTGATAATCTTCGTCAAGATCAGCCCATATGGCCAACAGTCCCTTTCGCTCTCTTTGTTCCATCCTTGTTCCCTACTCCTCGTCTTTCACCCTCCAGGGTGTTTATTGACCCTCTGTTCTGTTGTCGACACCGTATCATGACGTTCGCTGTCTCTTAGCGAACCTTGTCTTCTTTCAGAAGTCTCCGGAAGAAATCAGCTGTCAGCCTGGCTCCCTCCCGATAGGTGACAGGACGGAAAGGTCCGATCAGAGCCTGAAGCCCTGAATCAGAAACGTGGTTTGCCATCTTGTTGACTTGTTTGACGCATGTAATTTTTCCTTTGGACGAAGGGATCATCTCTTCGATGACACGGATCATTTCTTCCACATCCAGAATGTCTCCAAGCATGTTATAAGAGGGCGCACCCTCGGGTGCCTTCAGAGCACATGCAATAAAGCCTTTGGCCACATCGTCAGCAAACTCCATGTTGCCTTCGCCCCCAAAACCAATTTCGTATTCCTGGTTGAGCAAAGCAGCTTGGATCGCCATGGTTGCTCCCGCGGTCAATCCTTTGTCCCGTCCAGGTCCATAGACAACCGGAGGCCTTAGCCCAACACTTCGAATCCCTTCGTCTTCCCAGTAGATTCTAGCGCAGTCCTCCATTGCTTTCTTGAAGACCCCGTAGAGGGTCGCTGTCAGCCTGGGAGCCTTATCCATGATGGGAATGCAGGTATATCTCTCTTCTGGCCCGAGAACAGCCCCAGACGAAGCATAGCTGATGCATCTCACCTGTTTCCGAAATGCCTTGACGGCCTCAAAAATCGTCAACGTTCCAACCACATTGACGGTCGCACCCAAGGGGGGGTTTGCCTTGCAGTCAGGCGTCATGAGACCTGCGAGATGAATTACGTGGGTAACGGATTTCTTTCCTATCCGCTCCTTCAACAGGTTCAGGTCATTGATATCCCCTCGGACGAATTCAACCTTTTTTAGCTTATCTGGAGGTACCAGCAAGGAAACTCTAATCGGCCGATCGTCAATATCAAGAGCCGTCACCGGATAGCCCATCTCAACCAGATTCTTAATCACCCACGCTCCAATACATCCCTGTGCCCCGGTAACAAGAAAATGTTCTGTGTTCATCTTTTTCTCTCCTTGACTCACCTCAGGTTTATATCCGCTTTGTTCATTGTGCGTAAGTGCAAAATTCTGACCAAATTTTTTACGAGGCAACGACTGTACAAACCCTCACTCGCCTCTCAACTGTCTATCCCCACTTGATCATTGCTCCCCCGTCCACCAACAGGCTGTGTCCGGTAATGAAGGAGGCATCGTCGCTCGCCAAGAAGAGAATCGCCTTTGCAACCTCTTCCGGTTCTCCAACACGCCCCAAAGGATGTAGCCCCTCGGTGATTCTCTTCCACTGCTCGGGATTCTGTTGCGCCGCTCTCATGATATGCTCGGTAATGGGAGTTCTAATAAAGGCTGGATTGACTTCATTGACTCGGATATTGTCGGTCGCATGCTCAAGAGCAAGAGACTTGGTCAATTGTGTTACTCCTCCTTTGCTTGCCATATACGCCGAACGGAACTTGGCTCCCTTCAGGCCCAGTATTGAAGAGATATTCACAATGGAGCCACCACCGCTCTCCCTGAGCAGTGGAATACCATGCTTGCAGCAATGAAATAAACCCGTCAGGTTGGTATGGATGATCAGGCTCCAATCTTCCTCGCTTAAATCCAACAATCCTACGTGTGCGCGAGATGGGTTTATGCCAGCACTGTTAACCAGAATATTGAGAAGACCATACCTATTTTTGATCTGGTGCATGAGGTCCCTAACCTGGCGAACCTCTGTGACATCTGTCGGGATGACCTCCGCTTTTCCCCCTTTTTCAAGGATTCCCACAACTACCTTTTCCGCCACTTCCTTGCGCCGGCTGGCAATAATCACTCTTGCTCCCTCACGAGCAAAGAGCTCTGAAGTAGCTCGACCAATCCCTGAACTCCCTCCTGTAATCAGTGCAACCTTATCTTTGAGTTTCGACACGCTTCCTCCTTACCTTCAACTAGTCGCATTTCCATCAATTCACCAACGAGTTCTTTTCTCACCGCTATGCAAAGAAAACGTGTCTTCTGCCCTGGCGGCGAGGATCCGCCGCAACAAAACCTCCCCCTATACAAAACAGAAGCTTTGTACGGGTCTTTGCCTGGGGCAGAAAGGGGTGAATCCGAGCACAGATGGATCTGTAGGTTGGACTCATGGCTTGGCCGATTACTGCTAACGCTCGGATCAGACCGGTTCAAGCCTTTTATCAGGAATTCGACCGGTGCTCGGTAGAATATGTCCTAAATGAACGCTCCCTATCTGACTTACCAAACTTCAGTGTTGTAGAACTCGCCAAACAGTTCTTTTTCCGGGGGCTTGTCTTCTGGAATCGGCCGACTCACACAGGTCACATTCATATAGTGCTTCAGGTGGATATTCTCGGAGGTAATGTTTCCCCCCCAGGTTCCACATCCCAGGCTTGAGGTCATTGGCATACCGTTATTGAATGCGCCGGCATTAGCCTTCGATTGCGGCTGGCGAACCATCATCCGGCACACCGGCGCTACGAGCGCCAAGCGATGGATGTGATCGTCATTGAAGGAATAGATGCCACAGGAATGTCCTTTGCCGCCGACCTCGTAAATCTGTCGCACCATCTCCAGCACATTCTCAAACCCGCTGTACTTGAAGATGGAGATGACGACACACAATTTCTCACTCGAAAAAAGATATTTTTTGCCGATATGCTCTTCTTTGACGATGATGAATTTCCGATCCGCTGGAATTTCAAAACCTGCGCGTTTAGCGATTCTCTGTGCCGAAATCGCCACGGTATCCGGCGTGCGGTGCCCTTCACCGTCCCAAAGAGCCGCCAGCAACTTGTTCTTTTCTTCCGGCGAAGCAAGGTAACCGCCTTCTTTTTGCAGTTGAGCCAGAAACCGATCATAGAGGGTCGCTTCGACGAGAAGATTGCCATCGGCGGAACAGCCGGAGCCAAAGTCAGAAGTTTTGCTGATGCGTGTGTTGCTTGCCGCCTCCTCAATGTTGGCGGTTTCGTCAATGACCATCGTCGAATTTCCTGCACCTACCCCAAAAGAGGGTGTGCCGGAACTGTAAGCTGCTTTCACCATGTCTCTGCCGCCTGTGGCTTGGATGAGGTCACAGATGGACATGAGATATTGGGAGAGTGGAATGTTCGGTTTCTCAATACATTGGAAGAGATCAGGCGGTGCCCCCTCGCGTTTCAGAACCTTCCGCATCACCTGAACCATCTCGAACGTCGTCTTTTTACTTCTCGGATGTGGCGAGAATATCACCGCGTCCTTACATTTCATTGCGAATATCCCGACACCGGGCGGGGTAAGTTCCGGATTAGTCGTCGGGATGATCGAGGCGACGACGCCAGCCGGTTTACCGTATTTGACCAGGCCTTTTTCCGGGATTTCCTCAATGATGCCCACGCTCTTTTGCCGCAAAACATCACGCAGGATTCCCATCACCTTAAAGCGTTTGGAGACACGCCCATCCGGATCACCCAGCCCACTTTCATCGACACCCATCCGGGCGATCCGGCTGAAGGTCTTCTCGTTGGCCGTTGCCCAGCCCAAGGCCTGACACAGACGGTCAACTCTGGCTTGGTCATAGTTTTCTATTGCCTTCATTGCCGCACGGGCTTTTAACAGCATTCCGTCAGCATATGCCTTTTCCTCATCGGTAATCACTCTTGGTGCCATCTCAATGGTTCCTCCTTCACTTTCATTATTCTATCGTACCCGCATAAATGTCTCTGATATCCCAATGGCCTGTTATGGGAACAGTCACATTAGGATCCAAGACCACATCTAATATCGTGGGTTTGCCTGAAGCGACGGCTTTCTCCAAGGTGGGTTTCAAATCCTTTGGATCTTCCACCCGATACCCTTCAGCTCCGTAGGCTTTGGCCAACATGGCGTAATTGATGTTGTAGCTTTCCCCCGTCTTCGCTATCCTGAATTCTGTGTTGGCCACACGCCCAAAGGCGGCCTTTTGCAGACCTTTAATGACGGCAAAGGCGGAATTATTCATCACGATCCAGACAATCCCCAGACCGTTTTCAACTCCGGTTGCAACCACAGAGGGGACAGAACCGTAGGCCCCATCTCCAACGAGGGCAATGACAGGTTTATTGGGCGCTCCTATTTTAGCCCCGAGGGCTGCCGCCGGTCCGAATCCCATGGTCGCCAAACCGCCAGGTGTCACGTGGGTTCTGGGATAATAAATGGGAAACTGCTGTCCCACGCCGTTCTTGTTCCACCCAACATCCGTAACGATAATGCCGTCTTTCGGAAGCACCTCTCGAACGACCTTCAAGAGCCTCTCAGGGCGGATCGGCACAGCATTGGAGGCCTGATGTTTCTCTACCTCTTTTAAGAACACTTCCTTGCTCTTCATAATTCTTTGGACCACTGGACCCTTTGCCCAGTCTTTTTTGGAAGTGTTCGATTTGGCACACTCCAACATGGACTGCAGCACGGCTTTTGCATCTCCAATAATTCCAATCTCCGTCGGAAAGACATCTCCTATTTCATGGGGATCGATGTCAACGTGGATGAGTTTTGTTGGAGGAATCGCAAAGGTGTACTGCGGGAGCCAGGACGACGAATCAGTTTCAGGAAAACGAGTCCCTATGGCCAGGATAACATCCGCCTGTTTGGTCATCTCATTGGCAATCGGCGTGCCCCAAAACCCTGTCATTCCAATAGAGAGAGGATGGTCTTCAGGTATTGTCCCCTTCCCCATCAGGGTGGTGGCAACAGGAATCCCCAAATATTCGGCCAATTGGGTTGCCTCTTGATGCGCATCGGATAGAATTACGCCTCCCCCCAGATAGATTACAGGATTCTTTGCCTTTTGGACCATTCCGATGGCTTTCTCAATTTCTGCGGCATCGCCGGCAATCCTCTTCCCCGTCACCTTGCGCCGGGTCAAATTCTCGGTGGAAATCTCACACTGCTTCGAAAAAATATCCATGGGGACGTCCACCAATACGGCCCCGGAACGCCCTGAGGTAGCCACATTGAAAGCCCTCCCCATGATATCGGCTATGAATTTCACATCGTGGACTTTAAATGCACGTTTCACGAAGGGGCGGTAAATCTCACACTGGCTGCCATCAAAGTGCAATTTGACCTCTTGATGCGGATCCTGACCGAAGTGAAAACTTGGAACATCTCCGGCAATGGCCACCATGGCGGAAGAATCAAGGGCCGCATTGGCCACTCCGGTGACCGCATTGGTCATTCCTGGCCCCACGTGGACCAACACAACCCCGGGCTTGTGGGTCACGCGGAAATATCCATCTGCTGCATGGGCTGCTATCTGTTCATGTCTACAGGTGATGAATTTTATTTTCGTCTTATAAGCCATCGCATCCAACAGTGCCAGGGTCGTGTGACCGCATAACCCAAAAACGTGTTCCACACCTTCTTGTTCCAGATACTTTGCTACGATTTCTGCGCCGGTCGCCATAATGTAATCTCCTTTCTTTGGTTTGTGATAGTCGTTTCCCCAATCGGTTACTTTACAAAAACAATCCCATTCTCTTCCATGACGCGTTCAAACTCAGAGAAAACTTTATCAGAGCTTCCCTCCAATACCTTCGAGTCCTCCTTTTCTTTTGGATCGCTACGCTTCACAATGCGTTTCAGACGATCCGAGGCGGATAGTTTGACCTCTTCTGAACTCTTTCTCTTTCTCCTTGGCTTCGGAGGTGATAGACTGACCCATTCTGTTAAGCTCGACGCTGGATCAAATGGATCCACGGGTAACTCCAAATGCTTAACGTCCAACGTCTCGATCCTTTGATGTTCGGCCTTCAATATCCCTGGAAGACCAGGGTACCTGGGTAGGTTCATACCCTTTCCAACCGTGAACAAAGCGGGAACCTTACAAAACATGATCTCCCTGTTCCCTCCTTCGAGGGCACGATGCACAAGTGCTTTGCCATGGACCCCGTCCATTTCAAACTTTATGATCCCTGGGACATAAGGAATCTTTAATATCTCGGCGATATAGGGTCCTACCAAGCCGCACTGGTCATCGATGGATTCTCTGCCACAGAAAATAAGGTCAAAATCAAGGGCTCGAATGGAATGAGCCATTATCGTCGCGGTTGTCCATGAATCCAGGTTGTCACCATTTTCGACGTAAAGGTGGATGGCTTTGTCCGCCCCCATGGACAAACATCTTCTAAGCCCTTCCTCTACCCAACGGTCTCCCAGCGACATCACAAGAATCTCGGACTCCTTGTGTTTCTCCTTAATCCGGAGGGCTTCTTCAACGGCTGATTCATCTAATGGGTTGATGAGATGAACGATGTCATCCGGTCCGATGAAGTTTTTTTTCGGATCTGTTCCTGTCTGGGCATAAATGTACTTGATGTGCTTAACACAAACGATGATTTTCATATCACACGACCTGATGTCCCCCGTACCCGAGCACGTTTTCAAACCCTATCACGAATCATCTCAACGATATCAAGACATTTTACGTTTTCCATTCCTAACGATTTCATCGCATCTTCCAACATGACGAGGCAGTAAGGACAAGAGGTCGCAATAATTTCGGGTTTCGCTCGGGTCAGTTCATTCACTCTGACCTCATTTATTTTCTTTCCGGGAATCTCTCTCATCCACATATGACCGCCCCCGGCGCCACAACAAAAGCCCCGCTTCTTTGTGTGTTCTGTTTCCAAGAGTCTCATTCCCGGAATAGACTTCAATATCTCTCTCGGAGCTTTGTAAATATTGTTTGCCCTTGCCAAATAGCATGGATCGTGATAGACGGTTGTTTTGCCAATCTCTTTTGTGATCTTGAGCTTTCCTTCTACGATAAGAGTCCTCAAGAGCTCGGTATAATGAATCACTTCAAAATGCCCTCCGAGCTGGGGGTATTCATTTTTGAGCGTATTATAACAATGAGGGCAGTACGTAACGATCTTCTGAACATGCAGATCCCTCAGAAGTTCGATGTTTTTCTTGGCGATTTTTTGAAACAGATATTCATTCCCGATTCTTCTAACCGGATCCCCGCAGCAATTCTCCTCCTTTCCCAAGATTCCAAAATCAATACCCGCCTTTTTGAAGAGCTCCCCCAGGGATGCTGCGATGAGGCCGACTCTGTCATGAAATGTGCCTTGACACCCCACCCAATACAGGATCTTTGCTGATTCTCCTTTCGCTATATTCTTGAAATTGCTCCCAAGGGTCCAGTCTTCTCTGAAAGCCCTTCCTTTGCCAAAACTATCGCCAAAATTCTCTATGTTTCTAAACAAAGCTGCTATTTCTGGAAAGAATTTACTTTTCATCAACACCCGGCTTCTTCGTAAGTCAACGATTTTATCGAAAGCAGAGATATAGACCGGGCAGCTCTCAACGCATGCCATACAGGATGTGCATGACCAAATCACATCATCGTCTATGAGGCCCTCCTTTATGGAAAACCTCTCTCCTTCCCTCATCTTTAAATCGGAACCGCTTCTTTCCCTGAATTGTTTTCCCGCCGCTAAGGATGCAACCTTTAACTCCTCAATGACTTTTTTGGGGGAGAGAGGTTTTTCGCTGAGGTAGGCCGGGCAGTTATCTTGGCATCTCCCACATTGTGTACAAGCATCAAAGTCAAGAAACTGTCTTACCGTAAAATCCGTAATGTTGGAAGCCCCGAAACTCTGAGAAGGATCAAACCCTTCAATCGGTGATAAAATGGCCGGTGGAGTGAGGCCATTGATCACGATATTCGCCGGAGAAGTCACAAGATGGATCAATTTAGAAAATGGAATGGTCGCTATAAAAAGGAATGCGATCAACAAATGAGTCCACCAAACCATTTTATGAAGAGGTAAGATACCAGAACCTTGCACCCCTATTTTTGAAAGAATTTCAGATACGATCCATCCTCCGATTGAACAAATTTCCCAATCCGCTTTTAAGCTATAGATCCGAAGTCCTTCCAGGATAAACCCTGTGGTTAAGATAACAAGAATCCATATGAGTAGGATGCCGTCTTCATAGTTTGTGTTTAACCGGGCAGGTTTAACGACATATCGCCGGAACAACGCCATCATGATTCCAAGGAGGGCAAGTAACCCTGCGACATTCAATATTAATTTGTAGTATACATAGAAGTAGCCCCTCAAAAATTGGACGCCCATCATGGGAAGGGTGAAGTCTTCTTGAACAGCAATCGTGATCGTTCCCAAGAAAAGGATGATAAATCCCCAAAGAAGAAAAGCATGCATTAACCCTGGATAACACTCCCTTAGAAGCTTTCTTTGAAATAACCCGTCCACCACGAGGAGCCACATCCTTTTCCAGAAAGAATCCAGAGAGATAGACTGCTGATGCTGGCTAAGCGTTTTCCACAAAATGGTTCTTCGATACAGTCCATAGAAAAGACATGCCAAAGCAATGAATCCAAGCGCATAGACAATGATTCTCTTATCCGCGCCCACATTCCAAAATAGCTCTCTCGTCCACACGTGTTCCATCACGCCACCCATGCCGCTTTGTGCTGCACCATTTATTCTTTCTTCGTTGGGCCGGCTTTTTGATCCATACGGGCAACCAGGGTGGGAATCAAAGAGTTCAGATCACCCACAATGCCCAAATCGACAGATCTAAACACAGGAGCTTGGCGATCCGTATTGATCGCAATCTTCGTTCCTGCGCTCTCAATGCCTTTCATAAACTCCATCGCACCCGAGATGCCACACATAACAACCAGTTTTGGAGAAACCAACTTCCCTGTTTGACCTATTTGTCGCTCGTAAGGCAAAATTCCGGCATCAATCACAGGCCTTGTCCCTCCGATAGCCGCCTGTATCCGGTCTGCAAATTCCTGAATGATTTTAAAATTCTCCTTCGCTCCTATCCCTCTTCCAACTGCAACGATGACGTCGGCTTCGTTGATGTCAATGGTTCGGTGATCCGCTTTCAAGAATCCTTCCACCTGAATGGGGTCCGAATCTTCTTTCCCATTCAATTTAACTTCCACCACCTCCGCAACCCTGGATTCTTTTTTTTCTTCCGGGGTGGTCAAAATCTTTGGGTTAACCGTTGCCATCATGGTTTGGCTTGTCTTGCAAATGACCGTGGCATGTAATCTACCGTTTTGCACAGGTTTGACAAACTCGATATGCTCTTGGACCTTTATCTCCACGCAGTTTGTCACCAAAGGCACATGGAGTTGTGCTGCAACCCGGGGCATCACATGAGAACCGAAAGAGGAAGCTGCGGCTAAGAATAACAAGGGTTTGTGTTTTGAGAGGATGTCTATCAGCGATCTTTGATAAAGCTGAGGCCCGTCATGGCCTGGAGCTTCCTGAGAGAACAGGTACAACGGGTCCGCCCCATGAGCACCCACTATGTGTTCTATCCCCTCCGGTTTTTGGCCAAACATCACAGCACTTAATCTACCCCCTAATTGAGTGGATAAACTTTTCCCCTCATCCATTAAGGCGATGGAAGCACCTTTTACTTTCTTATCCTCGGTCTCAAGCAATACCCAAACATCTCTATTCGTCATTTTTCGCAAAACCCCTAAAACATCTCAACATAACGACGGCATCACCTTGTGTTTGTTAGACTAAAGGCTGCTAAATCTGACGTCCCACGAGCGACCCTTCATAGATAGCTTCAGTCATCTTCCTCGGAATCACACAATCCCCTACGGTATAGATCTCTGCAATGTTTGACTCGAAATTCAACTTATCTCCTAACTCATTATTCGCTATCGCTCCCAATGCGACGACAACCATATCAACTCCCTCGATCTCCTCCCTCTCTCCTTCCTTCTGCACCACCACCGAAGTGTCTTTAATCTCTTCTACATTCGTTTTTAGTCGCCTTTCGATCTTCGAATCACCTTCCACTCTCTCCATCAGTAACCACCTTACTTTCATTCCCGCATCCTGACAAAATGCCCCCGTTGCCTCAAGGAGGACTACCTCTCCACCTTTCTGAGAGATGTACTCGGCTACCTCGCATCCTATCAGTTTCCCGCCTATCACTGCTACCTTCTTGCCCGGAGTGACATTACCCCCTAGGATGTCCAAATACGTGACGACGTGCTTCTTCTCCGCACCTGGAGTAACGGGCTTGTACGGCCTTGCTCCGGTCGCTACCACGACAACATCAGGCTTGATCTTGTAGACAAGGTCTTTGTCCACTTCCTGCCCCAGGTTGACTTTCACTCCTGCCTTCTTAAGCTGATTCGATAGATAACGAGTCACTTGCTCGAACTCACTCTTAAACAATGCCTTGGATGCCCATCGAAGCTGCCCACCCAATTCCTTCTCTCTCTCGTATAAAGAAACCTCATGACCCCTCAATGCGGCCACCCTCGCGGCTTCCATTCCTCCTGGCCCACCACCTATTACCATCACTTTTTTACTTTTAACGGCTTTCTTAATCTCCAATTCCCGCTCTCTTCCAACCAATGGATTAATGGCACAAAAGATCGGCATCGCCGTCCCCAATATGTCGATGCATCCTTGCATGCAGGCTATGCACATACAGATATCATCTAATCGACCTTCACGGGCCTTTTGGGGAAAATCTGGATCGGCGTGTAAGGCTCTGGCAAAAGATACGAAATCGGCCTGTCCCTCATTCAATATGTTTTCTGCAAATGCTGGGTCATTAATTCTCCCCACGACGGTCACGGGGATATTCACCGCTCTCTTGATTTCTTCCGCCAAGGGGACATTACATCCTAATGGAACATCCATGGGCTGAGAGATGATATAGGTCGTTTCATAAAGCCCCGCAGAAACATCGATCAGATTTACTCCGACCTCCTCCAACTTCTTGGCAAAGGGCACCGTTTCTTCCAAGGTTACGCCTTGATCGATGTACTCATCCCCACTCAAACGATAGGCAATAGGAAAATCCTCGCCAACGGCGTCCCGTACCGCCTTCACGATCTCCAGGGGAAACCTCATTCTCTTTTCAAACGTTCCCCCGTATTCATCCGTTCTCTTATTGCTGTATCCCGACAGAAATTGAGCGACAAGATACCCATGGCCTCCGTGGATCTCCACCAGGTCGAAACCGGCCCTCTTGCTTCTCTCCGCTGCTTCAGCAAACTTCTTCACCATTTCCTTAATCTCGGTGACAGTCATCTCCCTCGGGATATCGCCCCCGCTCACCCAGCATGGGACAGAGGAAGGCGCCATGGGCTGAAATCCTGTGACATCTGAGTTTGTTTGTCTTCCCCCAAAGTGCAATTCCAACCCGATCTTCGCTCCGTGTTTGTGCACGGCTTCCGTCAAAAGCTTCAGACCCGGGATCAGCTTGTCATCATAACATCCTAATTGATAGACTCTTCCTTTACCGCGTGGATCGACATAGGTTGATTCAACGAGGATGAGACCCACCCCTCCTTTGGCTTTAGCTGCAAGATTATCAATGTACTTCTGGGTGACAGAACCATCCCTGCTTGCATAGTTTCGCTCCATTGGAGAACTGATGATCCTGTTCCTAATCCTCACCTTTCCAATCATCCCCGGCTCAAATAACTTTTGAAATTGGCTCATTTCTTCTCCTTATCTGCGCGATGCTTGACAACGTTTGTCAGGGTATCCATCTGAACAAGCGGAAAAATTGCAATTCCCCATGATTTGTTAAGAAACGGGACATGATCAAAGGACCACACCTCAATACGATCATCGCACTACGAGCACTCCCTTTCTCTTGAACCCCTCAATTTCTTCATCGGAAAAACCGCACCCCTTTAGGAGTTGAAGACTCCCCTCCCCTATCTCAGGGGGATGGTTGCGAATACCAAAATCGTAAGACCCTATTCGCAGAGGTATTTTTGGAAGTTTCGCTACGGTCCCTCTTGTAAGTTTTGTCTCAACCAAGCCGCCACTTTCGTTGAGGTGAACGTCGTCAAAAAGATCTTCTGGTCTCGACACGGGGGCAAAAGGAAGATCCGCCTTTTCCAACAGGCTGGTCAAAGTAGCCCATGGAAAAGTTTCTATGCGAGTTTTTAGTTCAGGCAGCAACCATGTTCTCTGTTCAATTCGGTGGTTATTGGTAGAAAGTCGCGTATCCCCGGCCAGATCTTCAAACCCGAATGTTTGACAGAACCTCGCCCATTGCTGGTCGCTCGTCACGCCGATAAAAACCTTTTTGCCTTCTTTGGATTCAAACAGATCATAAATAGCCCATGTACTGAGTTTTTCCTGCATAGTCGGTGCCAGCTTCCCTGTCACGGCAGTATAAGCCATATGTTGTCCCACCAGAAAGACCACTGATTCAAAAAGCGAAGCTATAATGTATTGGCCCTTTCCTGTTCTTTCACGGTCATAGAGAGCTGTCACTATACCTAAGGCCCCGTAGCTGCCGCCCACAATATCGACCACTGACGCGCCGGCCCGCGATGGCGCTTCCTTCGACCCTGCCATGGAAGCTAGACCGCCCATCATTTGAACGACTTCATCCAGCGCCAACCGTTTCTCATAAGGACCGGGCATAAAACCCTTTAAAGAGCAATAAATGAGGCGAGGGTTTATTTCAGATAGCTTTTGGTAACCTAAACCAAGTTTATCAACTGTCCCGGGGCCAAAATTCTCCAGGAGGACATCCATAGAAGGAACTAACCTATAAATAATCTCTCTACCTTCAGTGGACTTGAGATCGAGGCAAATACTCTTCTTGTTTCGGTTCAGGTAATCAAAAAATCCCGACCCAGAGCCTTCAAGGTATCGTGTGTTATCGCCCTTAGGGGTCCGTTCGATTTTGATGACCTCCGCTCCCATGTCGGCCAGAATGAGGCCTGCGGTCGGACCCATAATCGTGTGACCTGCTTCCAAGACCCTAATCCCGCTCAATGGAAGTTGTTTCTTATCGACGTTCAGCGCTCAGTTCCCCTTTCATCCTGTGTTTTTTTACATCGTCACCCTTCTTCCAGCCTAAGTGCGTCGAAAGCTTCTCTGCAGCCTTCAGGACCTGTTCCACAAAGCCGGGTCGATGATCAGAAGTAAAACGGGTCACTGGTCCTCCAATACTGATGGCTCCTACCAGACGGTTCTCATGATTGAAAACAGGACAAGCAATAGATGCCGCGTCCATGGCCCTCTCAGATTGGCTGAAGGCGTAACCGGCAGAACGTATTTTAGCCAACTCCGCCTTTAACGTGACCGGATCCGTAACGGTATGAGGGGTGAGACGAGCCAACTTCCTGTCGTTGATCAGTCTCCGCGTAACCTCCTCCGGACTAAAGGCCAACAGAGTCTTCCCCGATGCACCCGCGTGGAGGGGTAGCCTCTGACCTTCGGCTACTGAATGGCGGATCACTTGAGTTCCCTCTTCTCGCACAAGGACCAATCGTTTGTTTCCTTCCAGGACGTAAAGGGAAGCTGATTCCCCAGTCTTTTGTACGAGTTCCTTGAGAATAGGTCGTACTACGGTGGTCAGATCATTACTTTTCTCAAACGCTTTACCCAAAACCATGACTTGAAAACCCAGGCTAAAACTCCTCGCCTCAGGATCCTGAACTAAATATCCTTTCTTTTTCAAAGTGCCACACAGTCGCGTCACTCGGTTTCGGGTGAGTCCCGTCATTTCAATGAGCTCTTTCACACTCAGTACGGGCTTCGTTACGAAACAGTCGAGTAGGCTTAACGCTGACAACACTGCCTCAACGTGGCGCAATGTCTCCTTGGGTGCTTGTTTCATTTCCACACGCCCCTGTGCTCTTTAAAACAGTGCACATCCGACCGGGCAGTCTTCGGCCTACGGTTTCTTCGAGCTTGCTGACCACACGGCACAACTTCTTCAAGTCAATCCCTACCTCCACGCCTATTTGAGAGAACATGTTGACCGCATCTTCCGTTGGAACATTGCCGGTTGCACCTTTTACAAAAGGGCACCCCCCCAGTCCACCCGTGGCCACATCGAAGATTCTGACGCCCACTTCATAACCCGCGAACATATTTGCCAGCCCTAAGGCACGGGTGTCATGAAGATGAAGGGACAGATCTTGATCCGGGAGAGCCTCTTTGACCCGCTGAACCATCCGACGAACTTGTTTTGGATTCGCCATCCCGGTCGTATCGGCCAGGTTAAGCTCTTTTGCACCGGATGAGGCCATGGCATTCAGCATACTTAACACTCTATCTTCAGGGATCTCTCCTTCATAAACACAGCCGAAAGCACACTGGACACCGGCACGAACACTGAGTCCGGCGTTAGTGGCTCTTCTTATCAGGCCGGTCATGGCGACCAAGGCATCAGCAGCTGAAACGTTTGCATTTTTCCGGCTGTGGGTATCCGAAGCAGAGACAGACATGCTCACATGATGGAGTCCGGATCTCAAAGCTCTTTCCAGCCCCTTCTCGTTGAGAATGAGCCCCGTGATGAGCACGCCGGGAGTCTTAAGAGTGAGGTGAATGAATTCCTCCGTGTCGGCCATCTGTGGCACTATTTTAGGGTGGACGAAAGATCCAACTTGAATCCTTTTTACACCTGCATCAACAAGCAAATTAAAAAGGGTCACCTTTTGTTCCAGGCTCAACACCATTTTCTCAAACTGAAGCCCATCCCTCAGTGTCTCATCTTCCAGTATTACGTTGTTCACAATCCCCTCTTTGACCGGCAAGTGCCCCGCAAGCCCCGCCCTTTAGGGCGTGGAGCTTCATTTAAGCTACTCTGTAGCCATTATTGCTATTTCTAATTATTTTTTATCACCTTCATTAACACCTGTCAAGCATTATTTCATCCCTAACCACCCCAGGATTGGTCTATGACTCATTTAGATGAAAGGTGTATTCACATCCTCTGATTCGATTTGCTTACCCTCCTACGCAGAAAGCCATGGTCTCTCCAGGCCGTGGACGCCGTCGGCCATAGCCTATGGCGTCGGACGATGAATGTGGAGAGGGTACCCTTCGAAGCCCTAAAGGAGCGTAGTAGGGTATGCTTCGGAGGGTTCCGCCCTATGAAGCATGTGGAGGGGCCACGGGCTTTGGCCCGTGGGGCTCCACTATTTTTGAGTCAATGCAATGGACCGTCCCGTCTCAGCCGATTTACCAGCAGCCAGAGTCACCTCCAGCGTCTTTCTTCCATCTTCCCCTGAGGTCCGCGGAGTCTCTTTTCCCAAAATCACTCCGCAGAAATGCCTGAATTCACGTGTGTACGGATCTTCTCCCCGAACCACTGTGATCTCTTCCTCGGAGAGAGGATGGGTCCACCCGCTCTTCGCGGGATCGGAGTAGAACAATTTCTTCATTCGAGGGAAGGCCAACGATGCCTCTGTGCCGAAGAAGTGATAGCAATTTTCAGTGTCCGTACCGTAGATATAAGGGGTTTCTCCAGTGGTCGCTTCATAAGCTGACAGTGACGGGGCGCAATCGGAAAGGAAGATCGTTCCCAAGGCCCCATTCTCAAATCGCATGGTGATACTTGCCGTATCCTCCACGGGAAAACTCCTTACCTGATGACTCGCCATAGCATAAACCTGATTGATCTCGCCGCAGATATACCTCATGTTGTCAATATCATGGATCAGGTTGATGAGGATGGGTCCTCCCCCTTTCTCTTTCCTCCAAGACAAAGGGCCCTCGAAATAAGGCGGAGGCTTGAGCATGGCCCACGTGACCGCAACCCCGACCAGCTTACCCAGCCCACCTCCTCTGACAATCTCACGGGCCTTCTCCACCAGAGGATTAAATCTCCTCTGGTGACCCACCAAGATGCGGACCTTGCTCTCTTTTGCTGCCTCAATAAGGCGGTCCGCCTCAGAGACGCTTGGCGCAACAGGTTTTTCAACGAAAAGATGAAGACCTTTACGGGCACAGGTGACCCCTATGGGCACATGCAGAGGGTTCGGCACAGCGATAACCACCCCCTGGAGACTTTCCTTTTCGATCATCTCTTCGTAATGGAGGTAGAACTTAGCTCCTGAGAGTTCAGCCGCCTCTTTCAGCTTCTCATCAATATCAGAGATAGCAACGAGATCACATGCATCGAGCTTTTTCAGAGTTCTGGCATGCGGAGTTCCTATCAGGCCCAACCCGATCAGTCCCAGCCTTACTTTTTCCGACATAGGTGCGTTCTTCATATCTCCCCTCCGGATAACTTCTGTCTGTATCAGAATACAAGATTGGGCAGGAATAGAGAAAACCATGGGAAAGCCGTGACTAGAGCAAGCACAATTAAACCCAGTGCAAGATAAGGAAGCACGGCCCGAGAACCTTGCCCCATGGAGATATCTGCAAAACGTGTCGAAAGGATGAGCGTCATTCCCACCGGCGGCGTGAGATTACCTAGCATCAGATTGAACACCATCATCGTGCCGAAATGAATAGGATCCATTCCGATCGAGTGACCCAACGGGATGAGGATGGGTGCCAGAAGAAGAATGGCGGCAATGGGATCTATAATGCATCCTACAATCAGCAGGAGGATATTGAGCATCAGCAGGATCAGCGCCTTGTTGGTCGTTACAGAGAAAATGGTTTTGCTGATCAACTGCGGAACCCCGGAGACCGCCAGTAACCAGCTGAGCAGGGAGGCTGCCCCCATAATAAAGAGGACAATGGCCGTGCTGACCACCGTTTCCTTCAAGCATTGTTTCATTTTTCGAACGTCCATTTCTCTGTAAAAACAGGCGCCCACGATGAGCGCATAAAGTGCCGCCAGCACGCCCAATTCCGAATCAGTGACTGCGCCCGATGCGATGCCTAAGACAAGGATGACCGGCATGGCCAATGCCAGGCCGCTGATTTTGAAACCTTTCAATACCTCTCTCATTGAGGAGGGAGCATGCTTCGGATAGTTGTTCCTTACTGCAGCGATATAAGCGCCGATCAATAGGACAATTCCCAGCATAATCCCGGGAAACGCTGCGGCAAGGAAGAGCCGACCGATGGGCAAGGCGCATACAATGCCTAGAACCACCATGGGTATGCTCGGAGGAATCAAAGGACCGCAACACGCCGCACTGGCTATGATCACTGCGGTAAAGTCAGCCCTGTATCCTTCTTTCTTCATGGCCGGAATGAGGACTGATCCGATAGCCGTGGCATCGGCCACTGCTGATCCAGACAGACCCGCGAAAAACATACTCGCCACAACACTCACAAGCCCCAGGGCGCCCCTGAATCGGCCTACAAGGAGGTTCGAGAAATGGATCAGTCTCTGGGTCATCCCGCCACCGCTCATAATCGCTCCCGCAAGAATAAAGAAAGGGATACAGAGGAGCGGCTCTTTTTCAATTCCGGCGATGACCCTCTGGACCATCATCATCGTTGGTACTTTCATCGACACCAACATGCCCAGAGACGTAAAGTACAGGGAAAAAGCGATGGGTAAGCCAATCATCAGAGTGATCACGAAAATGGCGATTATCACGAGTGAAGACATATTGCTTCTCCATGAGATTTATTACTTTTCGGAACTCTTGAGTATTTTGAACATGTCGTCAATAGCGTAGAGGCATATGAGAAAGAACGAGACCGGAAAGGCGATGTAAATATATGCCGAGGGTAGCATCAACACTCCCCATCGCGAATCTCTTGCAGCTAACGTCACTTTGAATCCCACGATGACTAAGAACATGCAAAAACAGGCAATCATTCCCCGCGTCACCAAGGCAATCTGCTTCCGGTTCTTTTCCGGTAGAATCTTAATGAAGGAATCGACAATCACGTGACTCGAAGTCCGGGCTGCAACGCTGATCCCCAATAAGGTCATCCATACGAAGGCAGGGACGAGGATGTCCGCTGACCACACGATAGGGGTCTGCAGCACGTAGCGGAAGAAGATGGCTATGACCGCAAGTAGGAACATCAGAAAAAGAAGTACCGAGGTAAATGAGGTAATCGTTCTATCCATCACGTCACAAAGCCGGTTTAGTTTTCTCATCCCTTTCCTTTCTCAAAAATCCTGCACCCCAGCCTAACATGACCGTCAAGGTTGGAGTGCAGGATTGAGTCACACGCTGAGTCTTACTGGACAGCACGAATCTTCTTCACCCAGTCGCTCAAGTATGGAAAATCATCCTCGAGTCCAATGGCAGTCTTCTGAAAAGCTGCAAAATCCGGTTGGACCATGATGGCCTTGTACTTGCTTACAGCTTCTCCATAGCTCTGCTCAAGAATCTTTCGGCTCTCGTTCAGCGTCCATGCCCTGGTGTCAACGGCGGCTTCAGTGAATAGCTTTTGAAGCTCTGGGGAAAGGTTATTCCAGAATTCCTCTGTTACGTGAACATCGTTAAGGTCAAAACAATGCGAAGTGCGCATGTTGTACGGAGTCACTTCGTAGAAGCCAGAAACCATGCTCCGGTACACAGGGTTTTCCTGAGCGTCGACGATCCCGGTTTTCAAAGCTGTAAAAAGCTCACCGAAGGTAATCACGTTGGGTGACGCTTTCAGGTATTTCTTGAAATACGTAATGAAAATTGGCCAGTTCGGAACCCGAATTTTTAGACCCGCTAGCTCTTCCGGCTTGGTGATCGCTTTCTTGGCCGTCAGATCCCGTGGAGCGCCTACCCAAGTATAAACAATCCTCCATCCCGCTCTCTTTGCAACGCCGTCATAAAATTCCGGTCCGATCTTTTCCCAAACCTTGTTCCCTTGATCGGCACTGCTGAACAAATACGGGAAATTGCTGATGTCGCACACTTTGTCGTAACCCGCAAGGTCACCCACGGTTCCTGCGAACATCTGTATCGCATTTCCCTTCATTGACTCGTGAACCTCTCTTGCACTCCCCATCACACCTCCGGGGTGATATTCATAAGTCACCTTGTCTCCTGCTTTTGCCTTCAGGATCTCGAGGAAATGTGCCATCGTGCTGGCCATCAGATCGGTCGGGGCTACATTGGATGCAGCTCGGATATGCACCTTGTCCACCACGGCACCTGCTATGCCAGAAAAAGAAAACATTCCCAAGGCCAAAATGGACACAAACACTAACATTCTATTTCCCGAAGCTTTCATCATGATTGTCCTCCTTCTTGTTCTGTGATATCGGCTCTTGGACTTCCATAAAGGATTTGGAACTCCATAGAGCATAAAGATGGATCTAATTTCTTCACCTCCTTCCGATTCAAAAAGTTGGGCCTGTGTTCTTGTTGCCGATCGTAGAGGGTCGATTGACCATTAAAGCTTCCTATTCGAAACTAATCCGTCAAGATTACCTTAAGAAGCTTCTCATCCATTTCGGCAAGTCGCTTGAACAAATTGACACCTTCCCGTAATGGAGCGATAAGGCTGATCAATTTGTCAAGGCTCGGTCCTAATGCCGGGAGTTCTTTTAGGATAGTTTGAAAATCCTGGCGATTGTAGAGAAAAGATCCTTCTATTCTCACTTCTTTGTTGACAATCTCGTGCATGTCTAATTCCATTAATTTCTGTGACAACCCCACGATGACAATCTTCCCACCTCTGGCTGCCCATTGAATAGATTGCTGAACCGTCTTCGCCACTCCCACGGCCTCAATAACGACGTCCGTTCCCCCATGTAATGGATCGTTAGTGAGCCCGGAGGGTTCGCACGTCTTGGGATTGAACACGAAATCTGCACCTAATTCAAGAGCCAGGTCGAGCCGGCTGTCAACAATGTCCACAACGGCAACGGTTTTTGGTTTCTGCCGTTTGGCCAGGATCAAACACATAAGGCCAATCACTCCGGACCCGACGATCGTTATCGTGGTTTCAGGATGGATATCTGCCTTGTTGACAGCTCGTAAGGCGACGCCTAAAGGTTCTGCCAGTGCTCCATGGGTATATTCATTTTCAATCGGTAAAGGGAACAGAAGATCGCCTCGCACACTGATGTATTCCGCCATGGCTCCATTCGTGGTGAAGGAGCCCAATACCTTCTTATCGGGGCATTGATTGACCGCGCCCTTTTGACAGTATGAACAATGCCTGCATCCTGCAGATGGAAAGACGACAACCTTCTTTCCAATTTTGAAATTTTTAACAGCCGAGCCCACCTTTTCCACCATGCCGGAAAATTCGTGCCCCATGATCATCGGAGGTGTTCTCCGGCCGGTTTTCCCTAAATACCCGTGAACATCAGAGCCGCAGATCCCAACCGCCTTTACCCTGATGAGTGCCTCATTGTCCTTCGTTTCAGGGAATGGAACTTCTTCGTAGCGCAGGTCACACTCCCCGTGAAAAACCAATGCCTTCATAAAGAATCTCTTCCCATTTCCTTAGATGGTTCGAAAACCTCGAGGGTCTTCCCAGGCAAACCCGACCCAGAGGAAACTTCTTCTTTGATCCAAATCACCTTAAGATCCACTCACTCAGATCCCCACAATCCCTTCTCCGCCGTTGATACCTATTTGTTGACCCGTGATATAGTCTCCTGCTTTGGATGCCAGCAATAAGCATAGAAATGATATTTCCAGAGGTTCCGCTTGCCTGCCCAGGAGGACCATCTTCCCTCTCTCAATCGCGTCTTCTTCCGTCCTCCCCGCAACAATGCCTGTGTGAACCGTTCCGGGGGAGACGACGTTCGCAGTTATCTTGTAGGCTGCAAATTCCTGGGCGATGGTCTTTATCAACCCAGCTATTCCGGCTTTTGCCGCACAGTAGTGGGCATTATCCGGGCATCCGATCTGGCCGATGTTCGATCCGATCGCAATAATTTTCCCGCTGTTCTGCTTTTTCATGTAGGGGATGACAGCGTGAATCCAATTATACGTCCCGGTTAAATGGATCCGAATCATTCTGTCCCACTTTTCGGGAGTAATGTTTTCAAAAGCCATTCTTTCGACGATACCGGCAAACGTAACCAAAGCGTTCACGGAGTTTGCTTGTGAAACAAAATGATCCGTCAACATCTTGGCTTTCTGATGGTCTGTTACATCACCGATAAGACGAACGGTTTTTGCGCCCGGATATTTTTCTTTTATAATTCCTATGGTTTCAGCCACTCCTTGCTCGTCAAGATCGCAAACGCCGACAGCACACCCTTGTTTCGCAAATAAAATGGAGGTTGCCTGTCCCATTCCAGAGCCTCCGCCGGTAATGATCACACTCTTCCCCTCCAGGCTTAAAGGAGTCCCTTCGAGCAATCCGAACTTGTCTTGAAATGTGTAGCGCATACCCATTCCCCCCTGTGACTTCTTCTAATGGAAATACCGAAAGTAGAAAGCTCTATAACATTTTATATTTGGATGTCCCGATGATCACATAAAGATAGATGGAATCTGAAATACTCTGGTACTGATGCCATGGATAAACATGTTCCTCATTGTAAAAAGGCTCATGAGTATTGCCGGGCGCTAATATCTCCTCCTGATACAGCGTGTCGTAGTTTTTCTCTTCGAACTTCTGCATTTTGCCGTATCCCAGCAGTTGCGTGTGAACTTCCAGAAGGCTGTGCTGCTTGTGTAGACCGACATCGGTTCCTGCGGCGACAAAAAACAAGTATAATTCTATGTTCTCAACCTTTTCTTTCGGTGACCGGCGGGCGGGAATTCCCTTAAAACGCTCCTCGCGGGTGATGTCATACATCAGAGGCCACTGCTTCTGAATTTCCCCAAACAGCTTTGCATGATCCCTGTTCCTTTCGTAGTCTTCAATCACAAGCGCGCCTTGGATATTATTGATGATGACATTTCGTACAATCGTTGATTTCAAGTATTGCAGGGGTCTTCCTTTGACCAGAATGCCTTTTTCGCCCAGGCTGATGACAATGCTCGTGTCGTCGACTTTATGCTGCTTTTCATCGTCTATGAATTTTATCGTATAAAAGGGCTCGGAAAACTGGAGTTTCTTTATACCCATGTCCATCTTCCCCCGGGTTTGAACTGCGAGATTCCTATTGCCCGTTGCTACTGCGACCTCCACCTGGCCGACTCACCCATGACCAAATTGTCATATTGCGATTTCAATCGGCATATAAATAGCGTCGGAAATACTCTGATACTGGTGCCAGGGGTAAACATTATCCTCGTTGTAGAAACGTTCATGAGTAAAGCCCGGAGCTAAGATCACTTCCTGATACAATGTGTTGACGTCATTCTCTTCAAACTTCTGCATTTTTCCATATCCCAGAACCTGTGTGTGGACCTCCATAAAATTGGAGCTGTGCTGCTTATGTAGGCCGGTTTCCACATTTGCGCTGATATAACATAGGTTCAATTCGATGTTGTCCACCTTCTCTTTCACGGATCGCCAGAGGCGAATTCCTTTATGTCTTTCCTGCTGGGTCATGTCATACATCAGGCGCCACTGCCTTTTAATTTCATTAACCCACTCCGAGTTGTTGCTGTTTTTCTCGTAGTCTTCGATCACAAGCGCACGCTGGACATCCTTTATTGCAGCGTTTCTCACGATCGTTGATTTTTGAAAGGCCAGGGCACTGTCTTTGACCCGGATCTTTTGTTCGCCCAGGTTGATAACAATGCTTTTGTTGTTAATCTTGTATTGCTCTTCGCCGTGGATGGCTTTTATCGTATAAAAAGGTTCGCCAAATTGGAGGGTTCTGATACCCATCTCCACCTTCTCCTCATTTTTTGAAAGGATTTCCGATTTTATCCCTCACCCTTATTTATCAAGGGAGATTTTGTTGTTCCGCGCACTTTGCCCGTGGTCTCTCACGTAGGCGGATGGAGGTCCACCCTCCGGTCATCTCAGGCAAAGGGATCACAAATACCTAAGGCAGGATATGATTTATGCAAATCCAAAAAGTCTTGGTATAAACATGCTCACCGGTTCGACATAGGTTACTAATAAAAGGACAATGACTTCAACGATGAGAAACGGCCAAATCGCCTTCACAATCGTTTCCAGATTGATCCGTGCAATTCCGCACCCTATAAACAAGCATAGTCCAAAAGGAGGGGTGATCAGTCCAATCATCAGATTGAGCACAACGATACATCCAAAATGGACCGGACTAATGCCAAATTGATTCGTAATCACAATAAGAGTCGGCACCGTGATAAGCATAATCGCTGTGGCATCCATGAGGCACCCGAGGAACAACAGAAAAATGTTAATGGCCATCAGCAGAACCCAGGTACTGTGAATGTGCTTTGTAGCGAAAGCCGCCATGGTCTGCGGCATCCCTTCGATCACCAAAGCCCAGTTGAAGATGTTGGAACATGCGATTGCAAGAAAAACGACCCCTGTGGTTTTGGCCGCGGAAATGAATATCTCGGGCAATACCTTCAACTCAAGAGTCCTATATGCAAAAAAACCTATGAGAAGTGCATAGGCTACTGCAACGGCTGACGCCTCTGTCGCCGTAAAAATACCCCCGAGAATTCCACCCAGAATAATCACCGGCATGAAAAGTGGAACCAAGGCCAAAAGTGTAATTTTAGATATTTCATGGAGCGTCAGGCGCCTTTCCCTTGTGGGGTATTTCCGCTTGCGTGCAATAACGTAGGCTACCCCCATCAATCCAAATCCCACAACAACCCCTGGAATAAAACCCGATAAAAACAAGGCACCGACAGATGTCCCTGTGATTAAGCCATAAATGACCATTGGAATGCTTGGGGGTATAATGGGTCCCATGACGGCTGCTGACGCAGTCACAGCCGCACTGAAATCATCATCAAAACCCTTCTCCTTCATCATCGGGATGAGAAAAGAACCAATGGCTGACGCATCGGCCACAGCAGACCCGGAAACCCCTGCAAAGAACATGTTGGTCACGATATTGACGTGGGCCAGCCCGCCCTTCAATCGACCCACGATAATATCAGCAAACCCTACCAATTTGTCTGTAATCTTTGCTGCATTCATCAGCTCCCCGGCCAGAATAAAGAACGGTATGGCCATGAACGGAAAGGAATCGACCCCTGTAAACATGCGCTGCGCTACGATTCCAAGAAAGAGGCCCTTCGTAAAGGAGAGGAAGACCACAGAGGACACTCCCAAGCAAAAGGCAATCGGAACACCTAATATCAAACAGAGAAGGAAAACGACCGCCGCTGCAAGCATCTCAGTCTCTCCTACTTGAATTTTATTGAAATCATTTGCCGGAGATTCTCCAGTATCATCAGACCCATACCCACTGTGACAGCCAGATAGGGCCAGAACATGGAAATCTCCATGGAGGGCGAGGTTTGGACTTTAACTACCCTAAGATGGTTCAATGAAGACCTGAAGACCACAATCAAAAATACCATCATGATGATCCGGCTCACCAACTCTGAGTAACCGCGTACTTTTAGCCGGAACTTTTCGACAATAAAGGAGAGTCCCATATGCTGCTTGTCTCTAAGAGCAAGGCTCATACCGAGGTAGGCGGCCCAAACCATACAATACCTCGAAAGTTCTTCTGTCCAGGACAGAGCACTGTTGAGAACATAACGGTAGAAGACACCGATGTTAACATCAATCACCATCAGGGAGACAAAAACGACAATCAACAACCCCGCACACCAATTAGAAACTCGACAAAAAATATCCAGTAAGCGCATAGGATTTTGGGCTCCTTTAGACGGGATGGATATCAGTCCGCGATGGGGGAGCCGATATGGAAAAAGGAGATTTCCTCTTCCACATCGGCCCCATGGTCTTCGGCTACTTCAGTTCACTCATGTGTGCCTTCGCAACGTCCTCCGATGCTTTTACTATTTCATCGACGAGAGACGGTTCAACTTTGGTCTTTAACCAGTCGGCGACAGGTTTTTGACATGCTTTTTTGAAAAGTTCTTTTTCCTTTTCTGTGGGTGAGTAAATCTTTACTCCAGCTTGTGCTAACTTTTCCAATCCTTGCGCGCTGATCAGTTGTTGCGTTCCTCTGCCCACACCGCAAGAAACTTTGGCCGCCTCTAAGACAATGAACTGTAAATCCGGGGAAAGGCTTTGGAAGAATTTCTCGTTCACCAAGAACCAGTCCACACCATAGACATGCCCATCCATTGTCATAAACTTCTGCACTTCGTATAGCTTTGCAAAAAGAATCGATGACACGGGATTCTCCTGTCCGTCCACCACCCCACTTTGCAGCGCACTATAGGTTTCTGGCCAGGGAACAGGAGTGGGGTTAGCTCCAAGGGACTTCACCAGGGTAATATAGAGAGGGGTCTCCTGCACTCTGATCTTCATCCCCTTCATGTCTTCGGGGGTCCGTATTTCTCTCTTGCTATTTGTGAAATGTCTAATGCCAACTTCAGCAAAACCGAGGTTCCTCATTCCAGTCTTCTTGATGATACCCTCTGACAATTTTTTCCCCATGGGGCCGTCTAATACGTCCCAAGCAACAGCAGCGTTCGGAAAGAGATAGGGAAGCTCTGATACCATCGCTGGTGGATAAAAGCCACCCAACGCCCCTGAAACGGACGTCCCTTGCAGGTTCCCTGCCATCACCGATTCTGTAATTTCTCGCTCCCCCCCTACGGAACCGGCTCCAAAAACCTGCACTTCAATTCTTCCTCCACTTTCGGCGTTTACAATGTGCTGAAAGGCCACTAACTGGGCATGTTTTCTCGAGATAGAGACATCCATTGCATCAGAATGGGCCACTTTCATGATGATCTTCTCAGCGGAGTTGGCTGTGCCAGGATGGAACCAAACCATTGGGAAAAGGAAAAGCATTACCATTAAAAAGGATACTTCTTTTCTTCCAAGTTTCATCGTCGTTCTCCTTTCAGTTTATTGACTATGTGCTTTTCTAAGAAAAAAGCGAAATGAGATACTAGGCGACATCTGCCAATCCATTTCTACTTATTGTGATTCGAACTGTGGCCTCTTCACCTCCTTTCATTCTTCATCAATCCTCCTCACCCTCCGTCCTATCGTTGCACGGCAAGAGATTCCAGGAAACTCATCACCCTGGACTAATAACCCTGAATATCCACTGCCCACCACCATCCTTCTTATTGAGTTACGATTTCAGTGCCGTTCTCCAGAATTTCATCTTTTTCGTACCCGAGTTACAACTCCCTTGCCAGTCTCCCCACCCTTATCGGACTTTTGCTAGATTCCCATGGATGGTTGGCTACCTGGTAGCTATTAATGCTATTAATTAATTTACTACCATGGTCGGTTATTGTTGTCAACTCTTTTTTCTACAGCCAAGTAGACACTAAGATCGCCCTCTCTTTGACCTTAATTTTTGACACCAACACCTGTTGCGTTGGCCTTTGATCTTTTTCATTTTTCGTCGTGTTTCGAGACGAATTCCACTCGGAATTAATTTGGGTAAGCCTTTATCGTGCGCAATGCTATTTCGATGTCACGGTCAAAGTCATTAAAACTGCACTCAACGGACATCCTCCCGTTATAGCGCGCCTGACTGAGCGCTGTGAAGAAGTCGGAGAAGTCGAAGTCATCGTTGCCCGGATAGGATCGCTTGACCGGCTCAGCGACGTGGACGTGTCCTAACCACTTCGCTGCATCCAGAATATTCTTCATCGGCTCTTTCTCTTGCCAGACGTGATAGAGGTCTGCCAGCAATCTGATCCCTTTGCGATCGACCCGCTTTACCATCTCCAAACCTTCAGCAACCGTTCGCAGGATATTCCCCTCTCGGTAGCAGATCGGTTCAAGGATGATGGTGATGCCACTGGCTTCAGCGTGATCGGCAGCCATATACAGAAACTCCGCAATCTGGTCTAATGCCTTCTCACGCGAATAGCCCTCCTCGACATTGCGCGAACCACTGCTTCCGTAAACAATGACCTCTCCACCCAGCTCCCTCGCACGACGACAGGCAATCCTGACGTAATCCGACAAGCGTTGACGTTGAACGGAGTCTCCGACGACGCGCAGTTCGGCGGGAATGAATACTGAAAATACCTCCGGTTTCAGTGGGGCGCGCGCAACGCGTTCACGGATGTTCCGGAATTCGGCATCACTCTTCTCTGGCATCAGTACGCTTTGCACATTGAATTCGACGTAGTCATAGCCGACCGCCGCCAGTCGATCAACCTTTTCCAGAGGGGCACAAACGCCAAATCGCATCGTGTTCTTCCTTTCGTTCACTGCTAACGCAAGACCGCATTCACCAAGCCAACCAAGGGAAATCCATCCCAGCATTTCCATCAAATCTATCTCTATTTAAAAAACAAAGACGGCAACCATGTACTAATCCATGGGATATACGTGATCAGCATTAAACCGATGAAGTTCATAACCAAGAAAGGAAGCACCGCCTTGATCATCTTGGGAAGATCGGCCTTGGCTAACACGGCGGCCGTATAAAGACAGTTGCCCACGGGAGGAGTCACCAGTCCGATTCCGAGATTCGTCGTCAGGATCGCGCCAAATTGAAGGGGGGTTACTCCTGCCTTGATGACCACGGGGTAAAGAATCGGTGCAAAGAGGATGAGGGCAGGCACGAGGTCCATGAACATGCCAACAATGAGCAGAAAAATATTGATCAGAAACAAAATAACAAACGGACTGGGACTCAGAGCGTAGAGAAAAGCAACCAACGCCTCTGGGAATTTTTCGATGGCAATGACCCAGGCGGTGACAGAGGTGGTGGCCACCACAAAACAAGGGATCGCTGTGCTGATGGCTGAATTGAGTAAGATGCCGTAGAGTTGTGAAAAACGGTATTCTTTGTAAACGACCCCTCCCAAGAACAGAGCGTACAGGACTCCAATCACTCCGGCCTCTGTCGCAGTGCAGATTCCTGAAAGAATCGCACCCAAGATAAAAACCGGAAGAAGTAAAGCGAGGAAAGCTTCCTTAAATGCGATCCATACTTGCTTCAGACTCGCATGCTTTTCCCTTTGGGGCCATTTCTTCTTGACTGCGAGAACATAGACCGCTCCCATCTGGCAACACCCGATGAGGATGCCCGGGATAACCCCGGCAATAAACAGGGCTCCGATCGAGATTCCCATGGTCACTCCATAAAGGACCATGGGAATGCTCGGGGGGATCAAGATGCCGAGGGTGGAAGAACAGGCTGTAATGGCTGCAGCATCCTCCCGGGAATACCCATGTTTCTCCATCTGAGGGATCATCAGGGCGCCGATGGCTGCTGCATCAGCGACCGCTGATCCGGAGACGCCCCCGAAAAACATGGCCCCCACGACATTGACGTGACCCAATCCACCCCGGATGTGTCCGACTAGGGCATCGGCCAGTTGCACCAGCCGAGAGGCAATTCCTGTTTCACCGGCAAGCAGTCCTGTCAGGATGTAGAGCGGGACGGCGACCAGGGGAAAGGAGTTCACACCGTTTGCCATCTTGTGGGCGATGATCGTTGCGGGGAAAGTCCCTTTAAGGAGAATGACAATCCAGGCGGCAATTCCAATACCCATGGCAATGGGAACCCCGATGAATAACAAAACCAAAAACACAAAGATCAGAAGAGTTACCATTTTTACCCTCTATTCTTCCCTCGCATTTTCATCCAGATTTCACTCAGGGAGTCCAAGAGCATGAGGATGCCGGAAAGGGGGACGCACGCGTACACAATGCCGTATGACCATTTTAAAGCCTCTGTTTCACTGTCGATGTTTGCTACACAAACCTGGATACCGGTCACCAAGAGAAAGGCAAAAAAGGCGGCAAGGATCAAAAGGCTGATCATTTCCACGGGATTTCTAATCCTAGGGGGCAGCTTATTTACAAATATCGAGAAGGCGATATGCTTCTTGGTCCGGTAGGCAATCGCTGCCCCCAAAAAGACCATCCACATAAATAGGAAGTTGGGTAACTCCGTTCCCCAGTAGAGAGATTGGCTGATAACGTAACGGAACACGACCGCTGTTGCAACGATGATCACGAGAGCAACCGTAAAAAGAAATACCGTGAATTCCAGAAGACGATAGATGAGCTTCATGGGACATCCTCCAGAATGGCAGGGAACCAGCCATGAGGCTGGCCTTGAGGCTGGTTCCCTGCTTCAGTGCCTACTTTGCTTCCCTGATCATCTGGATCAAGTCTTTCCCTATCTTGTCTTCAAATTGCTTGTAGGCTTCCTGCGCTCCCGGGACAAAGGATTCTCTATCCACATCTCGGACGATGATCATTCCCCTCTTTTCAAGCTCACCAACAAGTGTATTATTCGCGTCTCGCGTGACCTTGATCCCGTAATCACGGGATATCGCTCCCGCTTTGATCATGGCCTCCTGGATGTCTTTGGGAAGTTTATCCCAGTACCTTTTGCCCACAACGAACTGATCGGGCATATTGGCGTGAGCCGTCATGCAAAGGTATTTCTGGACCTCGTAAAATTTCGCATTAAAGATATTTTCGGGTGGGTTTTCCTGAGCTTTGATCACCCCCTGCTGCAAAGCAGAATAGACCTCGGTAAAATCCAGCGGAGTCGGATTGGCCCCCCAGGCCTTAAACGCAGCAAGAAAAACAGGCACATTGGGTATGCGGATGTCCAACCCTTTCATGTCACTCGCCTTTTTTATAATTCTATCCTTCGTTGTTATATAACGATCCCCAATTTCACCCCATCCCAAACAAATAAGACCCCTTTCCAGCAAGATATCGTTCAACGTTTTCTGGACTTTCGCGTTATAACGTATCACGGCGTCATAGTGTTTCTGGTCTCGGTAAATAAAGGGAAAATTGAGCACATCGAGACGAATATCAATCTGGCCATGACGGCCAAAGATCGAAGCGTCGAGCGTCCCCATCTTCATCCCTTCAATATACTCAGTCTCCTTTCCCAACTGACCATCAGGGAAGATTTGTACGTCAACACGATCCCCCACGCTTTTGCCCATCTCTTCCTTGAACTTCTCTGCCCATTGATTATATCCATGAGCCCGCGCCATGGCATGTGCAATACGCATGACAATGGGTGCAGCCTCCGTTTGTGCCACCCAGACGGAGCTCATCCCGATCGTAGACACCAGGAAAAACAAACCGATTAGAATCATCGTAAATTTTTTACTCTTTTTCATCTTCTGTTCCTCCATCTCCGCAAAATATTGACTTCAGGTCATTTTCTCGAAACAAAACCCTCCGAACAAATTGATGATTGACGAATTCCTTTGCATCTACTGACTGGATCACCCCCTTTCTATCTTTCCTAGGTTCTAACAAATTGACGAGTGGAAGGTAATCTCATTTTCGTTTTGTCGCAGATGGTCCTTCCCTCTTACCTAATGAGAATTCCTCCGTTGACATCCAGGGTAATTCCTGTCACCCAGTCCGAACGCTTAGAGGCCAAAAAGATCGCTGCGTCACCGACGTCTTCCGGGAGCCCGTCTCGATCAATAACCCGACCTGCGTTCCAGACGGCACGCACCTCCGGAGGAGACTGTATGGCTATCCCTGTCAACACAGGCCCGGGAGCAATCGCATTGGCATAAATTCCTGAAGGGCCGAGCTCCTTTGCCAATGTCTGCGTAAGGCCAATCACTGCGGCCTTAGAAGCGGCATAGTTTACTCCCACACCTGGCCGACCTGTTCGTCCCCCGAGGGATGCAATATTAACGATCTTTCCTCTGCCCTGTTTCTTCATGATAGGAACGACGCCTCGGCAGCAGATAAACATACCTGTTACATTGACCTTCATCACCGATTCAAACATGTCAACGGTCATCTGTTCAATCGGTTTATGGATGGCAATCCCGGCATTATTCACCATAATATCCACTCGGTTGAATTTTTTCACAACCTGATCAAAAGCTTTTGTGACCTCTTCTTCACGGGTGATATCCACCTGAGCAGCCATCGTTTTCTGTTTCGATGCGTCTAGTGACGTGGCCACACCTTCGACTCCACCCAACTCGACATCCCAGAGGGCCAATCTTGCTCCCTCTTTGAAAAATTTCTCTGCGATTGACTTCCCTATCCCTCTCCCTGCGCCAGTAATGACGGCAACAAGACCTTCTAGCTCCATTTCAACCTCCTCCCTACTCATTATGTATGTTTGTCTACTCGTCGTGTCATCTTACGCCGTCTTCTTGGTTAGATCAATCATGATTTTAATCCCCTGCCCCTTGTCTGACATATCAAAGGCCTCTTTGATGTCGTTCAGAGAAAACGAATGAGTGATCAGAGGAGCCACGGTTACTCTACCCTCACGGATTAGTTGTATCGCCTGGGAGAAGTCTTCGTGAGAATAGATGATGGAACCGACTATTTCTATTTCCTTACGGACAATGAGATCCGAAGATATGTTTGTGGCATCGTGAGGGAGGCCGAGCAAGATAATCTTTCCACCGGCATTCACCATCTCAATGGCTTGCTCAAAAGTCTTGGCTCCGCCTGCTGTTTCCACAACGATATCTATTCCTTGGCCTTCCGTTAGTGACACTATGCTTTGTTCAAGTGCATCCTGACTCACGTTGATCATTCCATCAGCACCTAACTTCCTCCCTGACGTGAGCCTCTCCTCAATGATGTCGGCAACCACTACTTTTGCTCCTGCACTCCTTGCCACTTGAAGCACAAAGAGTCCTATGGAACCCGCTCCGAGGATCATCACCCATCTTCCTAAAAGGTTGCCCATTTTTTGAACAGCTCTCACAGCTACAGCAACCGGTTCTATTGTGGCGCCTTCTTCATCAGAGATATTATCTGCAATAGGCCAGGCGTATCTCGCGGGTATTTTGACATATTCTGCAAAACACCCGTCGACAGTCACCCCTAAACTCACCTTACTGGGACACAAGTTCTCCCGGCCCATCCTGCAATGGACGCAATTCCCGCACCCGAAGTTGGGGAGAATGGCAATCCTTTGGCCAATCTTCAAATCGGTGATCCCTTCGCCCAGTTGGACGATATCGCCACAGCATTCATGGCCCATAACGAGAGGATAAGATATCTTTATTCCTCTCCGATATCTATTAAGATCAGAACCGCAGATGCCCACCCTGTGTGGTTTTATGAGCACTTCTCCCTTATTGATCCTTGGCTCGCTCACATCTTCCACTCTGATGTCCCGCGGACCATAGAGCAGGGCAGCTTTCATCCCCTTATCCCCTTCCAATCCAGGAACTCTTGAGCCCTTTGCCCAAATAGTGTTTATGTCATTTCCGAATATTACTTCTCCAGCATCCAGGAGGCAGAAATACCAGCCCTCTGTTTCGTATACGCCCTGATCTTAGCGCCTTCACTGCCCAGCGACTTCCTGTCAACAGCACCGCCGGCAATTTTGAAACCTCCTGCCGCGGTTTCGACCTGTAGCAGGAGGGCGAGCCTTCGAGAATAATTTTGTCTCTCCGCTGATTCCGAAATATGTTTTCAGATTCTCGTAAGCACCTGCCGTAAGTGTTGTCGCGGCATCTGCTCCCAACGTCAACGGGACGCGATCCGTTTCTTCATGACGAAGTGTTCTCCGGACTCGTTCTCTTGATGTCAATTTAGCCATCCCCACCCACCTAAATCATTTTTCCCCTTTATTCTTTAGCTTGAATGGGATAGGTCCCATATTTCTGCGCTGCCTCGTACATCCTGCATATATTCTCTGGAGGAACCCCAGCCTGGATATTGTGGACGGCGGTTAGAACATATCCTCCTCCAGGAGCCAAGTCCGAAATTCGTCTTTTGACCTCCCTTTCAACATCTTCAGGTGAGCCGAAAGGAAGAACCTGCTGCGTATCAATTCCGCCCCAAAAAGTAAGCCTGCTTCCAAAGTCTCTTTTCAGTCGTTGGGTATCCATGTCCTTTGCTGAGACTTGAACTGGATTCAGAATTTCCACACCCATCTCCATCAAATCCGGTATGATATGATAGATACTTCCACAGCAGTGAAGGAATAAGGCTGCTTTGGTCTTACTCTTAATAAACTGCCACAATCTCTTCTCCATGGGTTTCACCATCTCCCTGTAAAGATCGGGAGAGATCAGAAGCCCTTGCATACCCCCTAAATCGTCCATGACAATAATCACATCAATATAATTGCCTATGGCATTGAGATAATTCTCATAAAGCCTCATGTGCAATTCGCATACTTTTTCGAGAAGGGCCTTGGCAAAAAACTTATCTAAAATCATATCCGCCATAAATCGTTCGGGTCCGGCAAGAAAAAGACAAGCCAGATCAAAGATGCCCGAGGCCGGCGAATCGCCGACAATGGCATAGCGGGTGTTCTCACGCAGCATCTTCGCCCTTTCTCTTAAGCCCTCCGTTCTCCCCGGATCATTCGGATCTGGCCATGGGTACTTTTCCAGGTCCTCCAAGGTTGCTTCCTTCAGCGGATAATCAACAGGATCCCAGTATATACTTGTCGGTGACTTTCTCCACTTTGTTCCCCACTCGTCGATATAAGAATTGTCAGGCTCGATCTTTATCTTAAAATTTTTTGGAGGCCTAGGTCTGAGATACCGGGTATCTATCTTGAATTTCTGAAGGACTTCCTCCGAAGGCTCGACATGATCCCGCACGAAGTTACTGGTCTCGCTTTGAATTCCGAGATATTTCTTCAGTTCATTATAGGGTATGGTTTCAATCGTCGTCGGATACCCACCTAAATCGAGAGGGACTCGATCCGGTTCCTGATGTTTCAAGGCAGCTAAAACACGTTCTCGTGATGTCATTTCTCTCACGGACGTTCTCCTTTGCATATTCATTGTTGGCTATTATTTACGATAACGTGACCTAATCCGATCCTTGTGTAGTGCTACTCTCACCTTCCTTTAAAATGCCTACTTTTGGAAAATCAAAGAGGGAAGCCACAAAGAAAACTGTGGGACAAAGGTCAACACAAGTAAAGCCACCAGAAGGGGTACGAACATTGGGAGAAGTTCTCTTACGACCTTGTCAGGAGAAACTTTTCCGACCCCGCATACCATGTACAATCCTAGTCCAAAGGGCGGTGTTAATATTCCAATCATAATATTATAGACCACAATAATTCCCAGGTGAATTGGATCAACCCCGATGGCATTAGTCACCGGTAAAAAAATTGGTACTAGAAGAACGAGAGCGGAGAGACCTTCCATAAAACACCCTACAATCAGTAGGACAATGTTAATGATGATGAGTATGACGATGGGGTTCCGCGAGAACCCAAGTAGAGTACTTGTCACAAGTTCAGGGGCTCTTTCCAAAGACAGTACTCTTGTGAAAAATGTGCCCATGGCGACAATGATGAGAACAGAAGAAACGGAAATTAAAGTCTCTTTCAAAGCCCGAACGATGCGTACGAAGGTGAATCGGCGATGAATGGCACCGATGACCATAGCGTAAAAGACTCCCGCTGCCCCCGCCTCTGTGGGGCTAAATATGCCAGTTAACATACCAATGAGAATAAATGGTACTGCCATAAGTGTCGGCAGCGCATCCCAGAAGCTTCTGAATAAGCTTTCTTTAGAGGAATTTACCTCACCGATGTGTCTCTTTATTTTTAGCTTACTTCGTGTCGAACCCATAGCATAGACAAGTAAGCACGCACTGATTACAATTCCTGGTAAGGCACCAGCAACCAATGCTTTAACGCTTGAAACCTCTGCCACCATGGCATAGACAACCAATGGTATGCTCGGAGGAAATATCGGCCCGACGATAGCTGCGGCTCCTGTGAGGGCCGCCCCAAAGCTCCTAGTGTATCCCTCATCTTCCATTGCTTTTATCTCTAACTCCCCCAGACCTCCGATCTCGGCCAGCGCAGCACCCGATATGCCTGCGAATATTAAATTGGCAATAACAGTAACATAAGCCGAGTAGCCCCTGACATCTCTCAACAATAGTCGAGCGAAATTAAAAATCCTCTCCGAGCCTCCGAACTCCGTGATTAACTTTCCTAGAAGGATAAACATAGGAACCGCAAGAATAGGGAAACTATCTATTGACTGTATTATGACGTACGGCATCATTGATAAAGGCATCCCTCTGACAAGCACATAAAGTAGCGAGGGGAACCCCATGGCTACCAAAACTGGCATTCCCACAAGTAGAAGACCCAAGAAGAGAATGATGATTAAAGCGAGTTCCATAATTCAGCCCCTTCCTATCTAGTTGCGTCAGACGATTTTGAAAGACTAATCAAGAGGCTGACGGACGTAGCTGCCAGATAAACCAACCAACAGACAATTCCAGACAATATGATGACGTGCAGCCAAAGACGGGGGATTTGCGCCGCAGGGGTTAATAGAATTTTCACTCGTTCCAAAAGAGAACTTTCCCCAAGCAAGATTCCAACTATGACAAAAATACTCAAGACTTTTCCAAAAACGATCAGCCATATTTCGGTTTTTTTGGAAACCATACCAAAAACCAATCCAGCCCTAATATGGGCATCAGCTTTCTCTACCACACCAACCCCTAAAAATACCGAAGCTATGAGTAAGAACTGTCCTACTTCTTCCGGCCACGTAAGAGGCTGATTAAAGAAATAGCGGCAGATGATCTGCAAAACAATCACTGCTGAAATCGCCATGATCATGATTGTCCCTATCAAAAAGAGTATCTTTTCGATCCAGTCTAATATTGTCTTCACCATATCAATAAGCCCTCCTGCAAAGGTAAAAATGGCCGCTGACAAAAAGGCCCTTTCTTAAATAAGGATATCAATACCCAAAGACATCTAGAGCAATAGACAGGTTCGTTTCTAACCTATCTAAAGGTATATCTTCAGAGTGTTCGATGAGAAGGCCTTTCTTCCCTCCATTTTCTTCCAGAATCGCTTCGTAAGCGCCCCTCACCTCTTCGGGAGTGCCATTGTTGACATGGGGAGGACAATTGACAAACAGTATCTTGTCTGGCCACAACGATTTGGCCTCCTTGATAGAAACATCACCTACCGGAGGAACAGTAAAAGACTCTATTACGTTGAGAGGGGCTTCACCAATTTCTTTCTTGAGGTGACCGAATTGGCCATCCATGTGCGCACCCAGAAGTTTGCCAGTTCCCTGTAGAGCCTTACTATAAATTTCATAATAGGGGATACAATACTCTCTGTAATATTTTGGTGAAATCACATTTGTTGTATGTTCGGTGATATCAATAAATTTTATCGGAGATTCGGCTGCAATTTCAGCCTGTCTGGTATGCAACTGCTTCTGAACTTCAAGAAATTCCTGAAGTTCTTCAGGTTTTTCCTCAAAATCAACAATGGCTCTCTCAAGTGATGCCAACTCCACCCATGCTCTCTGAAATGGAGTTTTTCCAATGCGGCCGTAGCAAACGCCTGTTTCACCTAATTCATCTTCCTCTCTGTTGAAGGCTTCATAGTTAGGAGACAGGTTGTTCAATATTCCTTTGAAGATGTAGCTCATGATTCGCCAGTCGGATTTTTCTTTTACAAAATGCTCTTCATGAGCACCCATTAAAAGCTGGACGTCTTTTACAGGGTTTACTCGGGTGATGCTCGTAACGGTGCCAATGGGTGTCTCGAGTAAGTGGCGAAATTTCACAATACCCTTTTCCATGTACCGAATTTGTGTGTACTTGACATCTTCCAAATAGAAGTCCATTCCTCTAATTGACGGTCTGTAAGGATGGCATAAGCGATAAACACCCAACCCCCGCTTCATGAGTCGCCGCAGCCACCCTCCTTGTGAGCCAATTCTTGCGAAATCAGAAGCCATGATTGGAATCTTGTCAGGTTCCTCACGGTTAAGTACAGCCATGACTCTTTCTCTGGGATTCATAACGAGATATCTCACTTCAAGATCTAGGGTAAAAAGGGCCCCTGAATAGAAGGCCCTTTCTTAGATTCAGTTAGTTCTTTTTCACTTCCCCATATCGATGATCTTCTGGTAGAGATCACCCCATTTGTCTGCGAATTGCTGATGGACAGGTTCTTTCACAGCTTTTATGTAACTCTCTAATTGGAGACCGTCCGCGGTTCCGATGATCTTGCACCCTGCTGCCTTAACTTGCGAACGCCATTCGGGATCCATCTTCGTCTGATATTGGACGATCTCATCTCTCGCTTCGATCGCAGCATTCGTCAAATTCTCCTGATCCTCCTTAGTTAAAGATTCCCATGCCTTAAGGTTCATGAAGATGACTGCATGAGTGGGCACATGTTCGGTCAACATGATATATTTTTGAACCTCGTGAAGCTTGTTGACCACGATCGTCGGAATAGGATTTTCTTGGCCATCGATAACTCCAGTGGTCAGAGCGGTCGCAACCTCAGGAAATGGCATGGGTGTTGGGGTTGCTCCCATCGCCTTTACGATAGCCATAAAAACAGGGTTCGCAATGGACCGGATCTTTAACCCCTTAAGATCCTCTGGCTTGTATAAAGGTTTGTTAGCCGTGAGATTTCTGAATCCCATTTCAAAATTAGCTACTGCCCTCAACCCATGCTTAGCAAGCTGACTATTTATTGCTTCCATAAAGTTGGACCGGGGATCCGTCACTTTATAAACATGGGCGTCTCCCTTCCATATGTATGGAGCATCAAGGACAGAAATGGCTGGAACGAGATCTACCGCCATGCTCGGTACAAGGGGGAAGAAATGGGTGACTCCTGTCTGTACAGGTTCGATGTTATACCCGACGAGCGAACCGCTGAGGTAGAGCTCAACCTTAACCCGTCCTTTGGTTTTTTCTTCGGTCAGCTTGGCAAATCTGGCAGCGAGCATTCCCAGAGGAGCCTGGGGACCATTGGTGTCACTCCAACGGAGAACGATCGGCGCCTTTTGAGCCGCAGTGGGCCTAACAATGACGATCAGGCTCAAGGCCAAAACCAATAAACTTAGCCGCATCACCAAATTCATTATTTTCATTTCATCTCTCCTTTCCTGAGATTTGTTTCTTTACAGATTTCACTGGGTAAGAAAAAGATACGACTCCAAGAATTACAGAACACTTTGATCTTCGTCGTTGGCCCTCCTTTCTTAAGATTTTCTATTGGTATTATGGGAAGCTTGATATCTTAGAAGCTCTTTGGCTTTGTCCGCTGCCGATACAGCATCACGGGCGTAACCATCAGCACCAATCTTTTTTGCATATTCTGCAGTGACTGGGGCACCTCCGACCATCACTTTTACCTTGTCTCTTAATTTTGAATCTTCAAGAGCCTTGATGACTTCCCCCATCACCGGCAAAGTAGTCGTAAGAAGGGCAGAAATTCCAAGAATATTAGGCTGTTTTTCTTTAATCACCTGAATGTATTTTTCCACATGGACGTCAACCCCTAAATCAATCACCTCAAATCCAGCTCCTTCAAGCATGATGCTCACCAAATTCTTACCAATGTCATGAAGATCTCCTTTCACTGTACCCATCACAATCAATCCCAGGCTTTTCACATTCTTCTTAATTAATATGGGTCTTAAGACTTCCATGCTGGTCTTCATAGCTCTCGCAGCAAGGATGACTTCTGGAAGGTAGAATTCCCCATTTCTAAATTTGTCGCCAACAATCCCCATACCTGCAAGGAGACCTTCATTTAGGATTTTCCCCACATCGATTCCTTCGTCTAATGCCTTTTTAGTTAGTTCCAGTGTCATCTCGTTTTTTCCCTGCACTAAATTTTTAGCGATCTCATCCGTCTTTACCATTGTTTTCTCCTCCACGTCTTAATAAGCATTCTCCGGCAAAGCCAAAGGTTTACCTAAGTGCTAATCAAAAGATCATCTGAAACAGTTGCTAGCCTGAACATTCGCAATTTACCCGTATTTCTTCGGGTAACTATGACAACTAACGAAAGGAAATTAATACCCAAAAACATCTAGAGCAATGGACAGGTTCGTTTCTATCTTATCTAAAGGCATATCTTCAGAGTGTTCGATGAGAAGGCCCTTCTTCCCTCCATTTTCTTTCAGAATCGCTTCATAAGCACCCCTCACCTCTTCAGGGGTACCATTATTTACATGGGGAGGACAATTTATAAACAGTATCTTGTCCGGCCACAACGATTTGGCTTCCCTGATAGAAACATCACCTACCGGAGGAACAGTAAAAGATTCTATTACGTTGAGAGGTGTTTCACTAATTTCTTTTTTTAGGTGACCGAATTGCCCATCCATGTGAGCACCCAAGAGCTTGCCGGTTCCCTGTAGAGCTTTCCTATAAATTTCGTAATAGGGTAGACAATACTCCCTGTAATACCTGGGCGAAATCACATTTGTGACATGCTCTAAAATGTCAATAAATTTTATCGGAGATTCAGCTGCAATTTCAGCCTGTTTTAAATGCAACTGCCTCTGAATCTCAAGAAATTCCTGAAGCTCTTCGGGTTTTTCTTCAAAGTCAACAATTGTCCGCTCAAGGGATGCTAACTCTACCCATGCTCTCTGAAACGGGGTTTTCTCAACAAACCCATAGCACAGGCCTGTATCTCCTAACTCATCTTCTTCTCTTTTAAAGGCTTCATAGTTAGGAGACAGGTTGTTTAATATTCCCTTGAAGATGTAGTTCATTACTCGCCAGTCGGACCGTTCTTTTACAAAATACTCCTGTTGGGCGCCTCTTAAAAGGGGAACTTCACCGACAGGATTCATCGCAACTACGCCAGTGACAGTGCCAACAGGTGTTTCTAGAGAGTGTCTAATTTTCCTAAGGCCTTCTTCCACGTAATAAATTTGCGTATATTTAACGTCTTGTAGATGGAAGTTCATGTCTCCATAATCGCCCCTCTTCCAGTATGTAGGCCGATAGGGCGACAAGAAACGAGCAATACCCAAGCCGCGTTTGATCAGCCGTCGCAACCAACCTCCCTGTGAGCCAATTCTCGTAAAATCAAAAGCAACTATTGGAGTCTTATCCGGTTCCTCACCGTTCAGTACGGCCATCATTCTTTCTCTGGGATTCACAACTAGATACCTCCATCTCAAGAATTATCGGATGCTATATCTTCGAGTCCACTCTATATTCTCTCTGGCGAAACCACCCTCTCTGTCAATCAATCCATTTCGATAAAGTCATAACTCAAAAAAGACTTTGACGGTCTCTCTCTGGTGAAACGCCTCGATCCAGATAGTCCTCCGGCAGAGATTCCCAAGACAATCATTCGATGGCGTTCTTTGATAGCCTCTCCTTTCGATCTGAGATCACGCAAAATGGATGGGTTGGCCTATTTCTCCTGACTTCTGAATGGCCAGGGTAACCTCGAGCGTCTTCCTTGCGTCCACTCCGTCGATCTTCGGAGATTCCGTACCCAGGATGACTCCGCAGAAGTTCCTGATCTGCCGGGTGTAGGGATCCTCGCGGTCAACCTTGATTCCGTCTTCCGAAAGTGGGAATTGCCATCCTGCTTTCGCAGGATCCCGATAGAACGATTTTCTCATCCCCGGAAAGGTGATCACTCCCTCAGTGCCGTAGTAGTAGTAGCACGTCCCTGGGCTCTGATAGAAGAAAAGGTTTTCTCCTGCGTTGGCCTCGTAGCCGATGTTTCCGGGAGCCGTATCAGTGAGAAAAATATTTCCCACTGCGCCACCTGCCAGGCGGAGGCTGATGCTGACCGTGTCCTCGACTGGGAATTTCCGCGTCTCGTTGCTCACCTCCGCATACAACCGCGTGATGTCGCCGCAGATGTAACGGATATTATCAATCTCATGGATCAAGTTGATCCGGATCGGACCTCCCCCCGGCTGCGCCCTCCAAGCAAACTGTCCCTGGAAGTAGTCCCTGGGCTTGTACAAGGACCAGAGGACCGTCACGCCCACGAGCTTCCCGATCTTTCCTCCCCGTACAATGTTCCGCAGCTCTTCGATGAACGGGTTGTGCCTCCGGTGGTGTCCGACCATCAGATGAACCTTATTCTCCTGGGCTGCCTGGATCAGGCGGTCTGCGGACTCGAGGTCGGCGGCAATCGGTTTTTCCATCAGGAGATGCAACCCTTTTTTCGCGCAGGTCGCGCCCACCGGAAGATGAAGCTCGTTCGGAACAGCAATCACCAGGCCATCCATTTTCTCCTTGGAAATCATGTCCTCATAGGACTGGTAATATTTTGTTCCGAGGCCCTCTGCTGTCTTTTTGTGTTTCGCGTCGACGTCTGAAGCAGCCACGAACTCCAGATCTTTCATCTTGCTCATGGTCTCAGCATGAAGTTTCCCAATCATTCCCATTCCAATTAAACCCAGCCGTACTTTTTTCATACTTCCTCCTTTCGTCAGAAGATAAAGTGTGAGTGTCAGTTTAAGAGTCGTTGGTTAAGGCCAGGAGACGTTTTTGGTCGATCGACGGTGCCCTCCGGGACGGGGTAGGCCCTTTTAGCTACCAGTTCTCGCCAATCGATTCCCGAACCGCTCTCAGTTTAAGATTAACCCCATGGAGAACTAAAATTTTCATCTTATTAAAGGATAGTGCCACCCCATCTCGATAGCCGAATTCACGATTACATACGGCGCCTTCATTTCGCCGGGTAGAAAATATTTACGAGAACGGTGGTGAACCAGGGAACGTAGGTGATGATGAAAAGACCTATTAAAAGAACGAGCAAGTAAGGTGCGAAGTTACGGAACATCTTTCCGACGTCGATTCCTGCAAAGTTGCAGGCAATGAACATCCCCATGCCAATGGGTGGGAGAAAGATCCCTATGCCCAGACACGCAATGCACAATATCCCGAAATGGATTTGATTTATTCCCAACTTGTCTACGAAGGGCAGGAAAATGGGAACCAGGATGAGCATGGCCGGAACGCCCTCCAGAACGGCACCCAGGACGATGAAACATAGATTGCAGAGAAGAAGAAAGACCAGGGGCGAATCGGAGATCTTTGTAATCGCCGTCCCCACTATATTAGGTACTTGATTCGTTGAAAGGATCCAAGAGAGGGCGGAAGCGATCCCAACGAGAAGCATGACAGATCCCGTGGTCACAGCCGTGCGCGTCAAAATGGGAATAATCTGGTTCCATGCGATCTCCTTGTAAATAAAGACACCCACAATGAATGCATAGAGGACGGCGATTACAGCGATTTCGGTGGGTGTGGCAGCACCGGTCAGAATTCCAGCGAAGATGATCACCGGGCACAATAATGGAATGATCGCCCCAACAACAGCGCCCATAGACTCTTTAAACGAAAGGCGTTTTTCTAAGGGGATTTTACTTCGGACAGCCTGGA